>Ga0247844_1000439_pt1 | contig 89502 bp, 82 predicted proteins | sample LaCtaG_FD_192421 | JGI IMG/M metagenome (GOLD analysis project Ga0247844, IMG submission 192421) | Freshwater microbial communities from meromictic Lake La Cruz, Castile-La Mancha, Spain - LaCruzMarch201714.5m_1 | ecosystem: Environmental > Aquatic > Freshwater > Lake | place: Spain: Castile-La...
CAGGATGCATTCACAAAGGCATCAAAGTCCCTGTCTTTTGCCAGAAAATGGATTGACGATTTTTGGAATCCCATTTTTTGGAATTCTACAATTATTTGTTCCAATTAGTTATGTCCCTATCTATAACAGTTTTTATTATAAATAATCAAAGTACAAATCTAAAGGGCGGCCCGCATGATTTGTTTGAGATAAAGACATTATTCAGAGAAATATGTGACTTATTAAAAAAAGCAGGAATAAATCTCGACGGGTTATTTCTCAATGCGGACCGCACGGGCGGCCCCGCCGGGATTTGATTCTGATAGTTTTCGAGAGGCCTGTAGTGAGGAAAATATAATAGCAAATGTTAAACCAAACCCAAGAAATCAAACCGAAGTAACAAAAACAGAGCCCTACAAAAGTGGTACTCATATATTTGATGAGGAGTTATATCGGGACAGATCTGTGATTGAACATTCAAACGCTTGGATTGATGGGTTTAAAGCCCTTTTAGTGAGGTTTGAATTTTCAGTCAAAAATTGGATGTCATTGCATTTTATGGCATTCTCAGTCATTTTCCTACGTAAAATCAATAAAAAAACTAAAGTTTAAACAGGCTCATAAATAAAAATGTCGAATTCAGAGTGCAGAATGTCGAATTCAATAGTTTATTTCACTCGACATTCTGCATTCTGACCTCGACATTCTGAATTGGTCATTCTAAATGGCTTTCTCGACGGCGTGGCCGCCGAATTCGTTTCGGAGAGCAGCTACTACTTTACCAGTAAAGGTGTCGTCCTGCTGCGAACGATACCGCATGAGGAGCGATAACGCAATGACAGGCGTTGGAACTCCCATGTCTAAGGCCGTTTCGAGCGTCCATTTTCCTTCCCCCGACGAGTGCATAACCCCTTTGATGGTATCCAATTTGGGGTCTTTGGAAAAAGCACTTTCGGTCAATTCCATCAGCCAACTTCTCACCACAGAGCCGTGGTTAAACACCCGGGCCACCTGTTCCAAATTAAGGTTATAGTTCGATTTCTCCATCACTTCAAATCCTTCGGCTATGGCCTGCATCATTCCGTATTCGATTCCGTTGTGAACCATTTTTACGAAATGCCCACTACCAGGACCGCCCGCGTGCAGGTAGCCGTTTTCGAGGGAAATATCTCTGAATACTGATTCGCAATAGCTGAATACGTCGTCTTCGCCGCCAATCATGGTACAGGCACCCAATAAAGCGCCCTCTACGCCGCCGCTGGTACCGCAGTCTAAGTAGTCAAACCCTTTGGATTTAAGGTATTTATGACGACGTACGGAGTCGTTGAAGTTAGAGTTGCCACCGTCAATGACAATATCATTGGGAGCAAGATGAGGGAGCAGCGCTTCTATGCAATCATCCACAGGTTTGCCGGCAGGTACCATGAGCCACACCACCTTGCGTCCTTCCAATTGTTGGCACATGTCCTCTAAACTGTATGCCGGAGCAATGCCTTCCATAAGGATATTTTTGACATTTTCGGTGACTACATCGTAAGCCACCACTTCATAGCCATGACGATGTAGATTAAGTGCTAAGTTGTAGCCCATTTTGCCGAGACCTACGAATCCGATTTGCATATTTTATACGAAGTGAATGAATGATATAAAAGAAGTGAGAAGCAAAATTAACAATTCTAAGCTTCTCACTTCTGAATTTCGGCTTCTTTTTACTATTTATCCCACCACACTTTGGTGTCCAAATCGTCGGCACCCTGACGGGCAATGGCTTCTTTAACGTTGGTACTGTTGACCGAAATCTCTGAGTTAGGGTACGTTAGGCGTCGGATGAAGTCACCCTTAATGGATTTTCCCGGGAAAGGATTGGGCGACAGTTTAGGGAATCCGCTTCTTCGGAAATTGGCAAATGCTTCGGCACCGTTTAGGAAGGAGGCCACCCAGTATTGCGTATTGATTTGTTCCAGTGCATTTGCTGCCACAAAGGGATTGGCCTTTAAATAAGTATCAATGGAAGCCGCCGGCACGGCAGCGTTGGCATCATATAGAGCCAATTGTTCCATGTGCAGGCGCACACCACGATTATAATAAGTTTCGGCAGTCGTGCCGGTTACCCATCCCCTCTGGGTGGCTTCAGCCAGTAAAAGTTGCGTCTGAGCAGCCGTTACCAAAAACGTGGGAGCGGTATTTTTGGTCATGCGGGTTCTATCAACTTGACTGAAATCGTAAAAACTTGCCAATTTGTTAAGTGCTACTTGAGAGGCTATGGTGCTGTTGTTGAATCCAAAAGGCATCCCGATTTGCACAGCGGGATCAGTAGAAGCGCGTGAGGCCACTTGTTCGGGGCCTGATTTTGCCCCAATATACCGTACGGCAATGGATCTTAAGCGCGGATCATTGGTGTTTTTAAGAAAATCAGCAAAAGGAGCGGCTAAATATACGTTGGCGGCTTCGGTTGCGTTGAGTAGGTTTCCGATACCGTTTACGTAGTTGGCATCATGGCGAATTATGGCGTTGTCGGCGTTAATCTCCATCACACCGGCCTGAGCGGCGCGGGCTACTACCTGCTGGGCTTGGGCGGCATCTACTTTGCTCAAACGCATACCGGCACGAAGCAGCAGCGAATTGCCGTATTTTTTCCAAAGTGCAATATTGCCGGTATATAAAATATCGGCAGTCTCTATCGCCTTAGAAGCATCCAAAGCCGTGGTAGCCTCGGTAAGCTCTTTAATAATGCCCGCATAAACTGATTGTTGGGTGTCGTATTTTGGCGAAAAAACCTGAGTGGTATAGCCTTTTGAAGCATCTGTGTAAGGTATGTCCCCGTAGGTGTCCGTCAAAATCATAAAAGCGTTGGCTTGAAGAATTCTGGCCATGTTGGTCAGGTTGCTGCGGTTAGGCAGGGCTTTGGTTTGATCAATTACATCCTGCGTATGTCGGATAACGGAACGATAATATTTCTGCCAGTTCTGCACCGTATTATCACGGATGTCCTGATTGAAATTAGCCCCTGCCAATACGCCTTCGTTGGGAGTGATCATTTGTTGAACAATACCCATATCGTAAAAGATAGAGCTGTTCGTAAAAGACGAATTAACAGTGGCATTGTTAAGGATAAACACCGGATTGATGGCGGTAGCGGCGGTCTTGTTGATGTTGAGATCATCAAAGCCGTTATCGCAGCCTGTCATCAAGCCCCCTAACCCCCAGAGGGGGAGTAAAAGAGCGATTGTTTTTATTATTTTTTTCATTGTTCAATTATTTGTAGGTGTCCCCGAAAGCATTGTATTAAGCCCCCTTCGGGGGTTTGGGGGCTTGAATTAAAATTTAACGTTCAAATTAAAGCCCACACTGCGCGTAGTAGGCAAGCCTGTTGATTCCATACCCACGAGGTTGTCTGACGAGTAGCCAAATGATTCAGGGTCGATATTGTCCACCCATTTCTTGAGCATCAACACATTGTTGGCTACCAGACTCAGTTTGGCGGACTTAACAGGGAAGTTTTTGGGTAAAAGCTTTGTAATGTCATACCCTGCCGTAATTTGGCGCAATTTCCAATAGCCCCCATCATAGATGATAGGTTCTATCAAGGCTTGCGAGCGTACTACCGACCAATAATCCTGCACGGGCGCTTTCACAGCATTCACTTCTCCTTTTTCGTTTACGCCTACCCCCAATACGCCACCTTCGCGGCCTACCAATGTCATTTTGTTTAATCCATGACGCACTGCGTTGAAGTTAGTACCGGAAAGCATCATATTTCCCAGTTTGAAATCAATCAAAAACGATAAATTGATACCTTTGTAATTGAAGGAGTTATTGATACCTCCCACCCATTTTGGTAAAGCACTGCCGAAGGAAATCAAATCGGGCGTGCGAAGCGGAAGGCCATTCGCACCAAAAATCATTTGCCCTTGTTCATTTCTTCTAAATCCAAAACCATAAATTTGCCCCATTTCCTGACCTACTATCTGGCGCAATTCTCCGTTGAAGACGTGTGTGCCAACGGTAATACGCTCACCGGGGGTGTCTGTCAAAAGGCTCAACACTTTGGTCTTGTTATAAGAAGCATTGAAGGTCAAATCCCACTGAAAATCGGATGATTTGATAGGTACTAAACCCAGCAATGCCTCCGCACCGTTGTTTTGGCTACGGCCGCTGTTTATCAGGGTACTTGTAAAACCGGAAGCATCAGATATTTGTGCCGAAACGATTTGATCTTGGGTAAGTTTCTGATAAATGGCGGCATCTAATGTAACGCGGTTTTTAAATAACTTCAACTCTAAACCAATTTCTTTTTCTGAAATACGCATCGGGCGTAGGTTGGCGTTGGGTACGGTATTCCCCGATGAGCCGCCCACCGGTTGCCCGCCAAATAAATTGGCGTTGATACCATAAAAGAGCGACTGTGAGTAAGGGCTTACGTCGGTATCACTACCCACCTCGGCATAGGCAGCGCGAAGTTTACCGAAAGATAGCCAATTGGGCGTGTTTTCAAATGCCTGAGAAAACACATAACTTGCCGAAACAGAGGGATACAAAATGCTGCGGTTGGCAGGGGCCAGCGTGGAAAACCAGTCGTTGCGGGCAGTAACGTTTACAAACAAATAATCTTTGAAAGAAAATTCTGCCGAGCCATACAACGAATTGACCGCTCTTTCCGAAAGTCCGTACTGGGGATCTTTCACGCGGCCATTCATTACGGTATAAAGCCCACGCACTACAAAATCCTGTACTTGAACTGAGTTTAGATCTGAACGACGATATAATTGATTGCCACCCACATTGACATCAAGGCCGAAGTTGCCAAAGGTTTTTGTGGCTGCTACCAGAAAATCAAGGTTGGTTTCTCTAAATCTCCGCGACTCTTGGGTGTAAATACCGTTCACAAAACCAACGGGTGCTGCCGCAAGTGAAGCTTGGCCTGTAGGAAAATTGTTATAATCCTGGTCACGCGACCAGTAATCTTGCCCTACGCGCCCCTGTATATATAGCCAGGGAGTCATGTTGTATTTGACTGAGATATTGCCAAAAAGGCGGTCACGGCGAATATTCTGAAACTGCTCCGATAGCGTAAAGTAAGGATTGGTTCGGTTCATGAACCGTGAATAGATAAATTCATTACCTGCAGCATTAAATTTCTTGGCTTCCAATAAATCCAACGGCATGGAATTAGCCATGTTGGCAATAGAAGTTGGAATAGAGTTATCTTGGTTGGCAATGTTTGGCGGATTTTTGTTGTATTCCTTAGAGTAATTAATGTTGCCCGCAAAACTTATTTTCTTTGACAAATCATACGCAAAACCAAAATTGATGGTCTTACGGTTGAAGCTATTATTGGGTACAATTCCTTTACTGTCCATGTTAGAAATTGAAAGATTCAAACCGCCTTTGTCTGAATTGGTAGCCAAAGAAACCGTATTGGTAAAGTTGGAGCCATTGCGGTAGAATTTTCTGATGCGGTTGTAAACAGGCTCATACGGTACTGTGACGCCATCAAAAAGTATATGGGTCATGCCGGGCTGAAATTTCTCCCCAAACGACCATTGACCCGAAGTGGGGTTGGGGGTAGTGGGGCGAACACCGTTCTCACCTTGACCGTATTCGTATTGATAATTAGTGAAGTCAAGCGGGGTTTCGTTGGTGTAGTTGGTGTTGTAGGTAACGCCAATGCCCTTGCTGTCGCCTTTAGATTTGGTTGTGATCATGATTACGCCATCTTTAGCCCGAGAGCCGTACAGGGCGGCCGCCGTTGCCCCTTTCAAGACCGTCATGCTTTCGATATCGTCGGGATTGATAGAACTGAGACCATCGCCACCGTCAGAGGTATTGCCGCCGCCGCGTACTCCGATAGAGTTGTCGGATGCCGCGTTGCCGGGGTTAGTACCAAAGTTTGTATTGTCAATCGGTACACCGTTTACCACAATGAGCGGGTTGTTTTGCCCCGAAATAGAAGACTGCCCCCGAATCCTGATTTTGGAAGTACCTGCCGGTCCTGTACCCAGACCGGAAATATTTACGCCCGCAATTTTCCCTTGGAGGGTATTCATGAAGTTAGGTGATCGGTTTTCAGTAAGCGCATTCGCGTTGATGGTCGTAGTGGCGTATCCCAGTTTTTTGGACTCTTTTTTGATACCGAGAGCAGTAACTACTACTTCCTGCAATGCTTCGGCGCTTTCGGCGAGTGAAACATCAATTTTGGTCTGATTTCCAATAGAAATCTCTTTAGGGCTATAACCGATGAAACTGAAAACCAAAGTAGCTCCTGAGGGGGCGTTAATGGCGTAGTTTCCGTTTCCGTCGGTAGATGTACCCGTATTGGTTCCTTTTACCAATACGGACACGCCGGCTAACGCTGATTTGTCATTTGCATTTGTGACAGTGCCACTTATGCGGGTTTGCGCCCAAAGTGTGCTTTGGATCGCCAGGTAAGCCATCAATAGTAGGGCAACTCGTGGCAAGGATAAACGTTTTCTCATCTGGGTGAAAGATTGGAATGATGTAATAATGAAATTATAGGGTGCTTAACTGATTGCAAAAAAAGCATAGTATTGTACAAAAAACTTCTACGAATGGACGATGTAGAATTTTGCAATATTTTTATGTTTTATTTAAAAAATTTAATAATTGTTTTTTTAGTAAATGAATCTACCCGTTCAGCCGCTTTTGCCGCTGCCTGATTTTGCTCATATAAGAGAGTTAGTACGTCTCAAAAATCCTACCGTTCGTCTCAATGACTGGCCGGTTTCGGTAAGGGGAGGAGTGCAAATTGTATGCGTTCTGGAGGGGAAATTTGAGTGGATGGTGGAAGGGCAAAGACATGTACTTTATCCCAATGATGTAGTGGTTTTGTGCCCCTGGCAAGGCTTCGGAAGCCCTACAAATACCCTCGAAATCGGGAGCCTGTCCTGGATTATTTTAGAGCCCGAATTGTTCGAAGTACATAGAGAACTTTTTTTGGGAAAATGGTCGACAATTAGTGAAAACGACCAAAAACTCATGGGGCGGCTTTTGGTTTCTCATGCCCCTATGGTTTTAAATAATTTGAAGCAGGCCAACGATTTGCTGTTACGAATTGAAGCAGAAGTAAAACAGGCTGAATTTGCGTATCAAACTCGTGTTAATCAATTGTTGGACGAATTGTTGGTAACGATTGTGCGTCACCTGAGCCAACAACAAAATCAGCGTCGGGATTTCCCCCATGCTTTTGAACAACTCGAACAAATGCTTCGTGATAGTCTGGATCATCCCTGGACAGTAGAAGAAATGGCTACTGTCGTGGGGTCGGGCAGCACGGCTTTTACGGAAAAAGTGAAGGCTTATTCGGGTTTTTCTCCGCTCAATTATTTGATTAATATTCGAATTGCCGAAGCAATGAGACAATTAAGGCAAACGAGTAAGAGTCTGACTGACATAGCATTAGATACGGGCTTTTATTCCTCACAGCACTTTTCGACGACCTTTAAAAAATTAACAGGTTATACACCGGGACATTTTCGAAAAAAAGCTCCCTAACCCCAAGGCTAATTAAAAAACTCCCCCATCGGGGGCGGGGGGGCTTTCAATTATTATGAATTGCATTATCACCATAGACATCGGAACCACAAAAGTTAAAGTTTCAGCTTTTGATGAAGCTACCAATTTGATTGGTTGGCGGCAGGGCACATACCCGACCTTTCATCCACAGCCTGACTACAGTGAACAAGACCCGGAGCAGATTTATCTGACGGTGTTGTATGCGCTTAAAAGCCTGCTTAACGATGAATTAACAAAAAAACATCACCCCGTAGCGGTGGTTTTTGGGGCTTCCATGCACAGTATTTTGCCCATTGACAAGCACGGGGTACCCTTGCGAAATGCTGTCATTTGGGCCGATAACCGGGGACGTGACGAAGCCAATGCGCTCAAAAATTCGGAAGAAGGAAAAGTGATTTATGAACAGACAGGCACCCCCCTGCATCCCATGTCTCCGTTGGTGAAAATTCGTTGGTTTCGGAATCATACCCCCGCCACTTGGTTTGAAAAAGTCTATAAATTTATCTCCATAAAAGAGTACATCATTTATCAACTTACGGGGCAGTTGGTTGTTGACCAAAGCATTGCTTCTTCTACGGGTTTGTTCAATATTCATTCGCTGAAATGGGATTCTTTGGCGTTGGATTATGCGGGAATTAAGCCCCAACATTTGTCAGAACCTGTACCTATTGATTTTGCAGAACTTAAATTTAAAAAAGAATACGTTCGACTTTTTCGTCTTTCGAGTGCCACCAAAGTGATTGTTGGAGCAAGCGATGGGTGTTTTGCTACGGTTGGTGCAGGTGTTGTGACCGAAGGAAACGCAACCATCACCATTGGTTCAAGCGGAGCGATGCGCGTGGCAGGCAAGCAAATGATTCAGGACAGCCAACAGCGATTTTTTAATTACATTTTAACGGAAGGGAAATACATATCCGGAGGCCCTACCAACAATGGCGGTGTGGTATTTGAGTGGTTTGTGCAACAATTTGGAGCATCAGGTGTGCATTTGGATATGGAACACACGGTCAAACAATTGCTGATTGAGGCCGAGCGCGTACCGGCAGGAGCAGGCGGACTTTTGTTTTTACCTTATTTACTCGGAGAGAGAGCCCCACTTTGGAACGCCAATGCACGTGGAGCGTACATTGGGGTCAATATTACTCACGAAAGGCGGCATTTTATTCGTGCTACAGTAGAAGGAATTATTTATGAGATGTTCAGTATCGGTAAACTCCTTCAACAGTATCGTTCCATTGAAAATCTATACATCAACGGAGCATACGCAACCCTGCCTTTATTTGCACAGATATTATCTGACGTATTTGGTAAAACGGTTTATGTCAATGATAAGCACGACAGCGCGAGTGCAGGAGCTGCCCTATTAGCGCTGACACACTTAGGAGTTTTCAGCGATTTGGAAGCGGCGGCTCAAACCATTCGTTCGGTAGAAACTTATCAGGCCAATGCCGCTCACCATGCTCAGTATACCCGTTTTGCGGAAATATTTGACCGATTGAGCTATAAGTTGGCCGAAGATTTTGATGCGTTGGTAGCGTTGCAGGGATAAAAATCGTTTGTTAAAATAAATTCCAATTGCCCAATTCATGATAACCTTCCTGCAACTGTCCCGTGCGAAATTGATTCACAAATTCGTGAGCTTTGCGGGTGGGTTCCAGCAGGCGATAGTTGCCGATGCAGTGTAAAGTGACGGTTAAGCTATCTTCCAAACTCATCTGATTGCCCGGCGAAATGAAAATCGGGTTTGCCTTGTTTTTACTCCGAAGGGCATACCCAATGACCTCTTCTTTGTCTTTAATCAGCGAATATTGACCTTTGTAGTCGCCTGGATGCTGCCATTTTCCAAAAAGAATTTTCTTGGCACAGCCCAATGTTGCCGTTTGAGTAAGGCTGCCAAAATGGGCGGCAATCCCCATTCTTCGCGGATGCGCTATCCCGTGTCCATCTACCATGATGATGTCAGGTTTTGTGGGTAGTTGCGCAAAGGCTTCCACCAAAGCTGGTATTTCCCGAAAAGCTAAAAAACCGGGTACATAAGGAAAGACAGTCTTACTTTTTACCAACGAGTAAGCAATCGGTTGTAGATCCAAATAACGCAGGATAACAATACCCGCATAAATGATTTCACTAAAACGATTCAGGGAAATATCTGCACCCGCGATGGTATGAATGGGCTGTTGTCGGGGAGTTAAATCAATACTTTCACGCAATTGAACTTGAATCGCTTTGGCTTCGGAGATGGTTAATCGATCGTAGTTGAGCTTCACTGTAAAAGTGGATTAAAAAGCACTTTAAATACATTTTTAGGCAAATTTTCGTTATCTGTAGGCTTGCCTAAGTCGTTGAAAATTATATCAATACGGTAAAATTGTTGCCTTGGCATGATTTGTGAGCAACCATTGGGAAGTATATTTTAAAAAGTTATGCCAAACTCAACAAATCCATGAAAAAATTACTTATTTCTTTTTTGATTCTGTTAGCAACTATCATAGCAGTATGGGCACAGGCTCCAAATGCTTCATCATCCAAAAATAATTGGCGAATAAAGGATGGGAAAATCCAACGGTTTTTTGGGGAAAATTGGGAAAATGTAGAATTGCCCACAACTCTACCAATCACCGCACTTGATGTATTAACTGATGATTATGGCTGGGCAGTTGGCCACAATGCGACACTGCTTCGTTGGGATGGTGAACGCTGGAGTGATGTGTTGGTATTTACCAATGAAAATCTGACGGCAGTATATCTTGCCAATGCTCAGGAGGGTTGGGCAGTGGGAAATCAGGGAACAATTCTTCATTGGAACGGCACAAGTTGGAACCCGGAAGCTTGTCCACTAACGGAAGCACTGGTAATTGTGAGGCCTTTAGCTACAGGGGTAGTGCAAATTACATCGCAAAGCGGAATTACGTTGGTGCAGGAAATAGGTGTTTGGAAAATACAACCGGTTGCCAATCAACCAACGATGGCTGGCAAGCAGATCGAGTAACTACCTGAAGAAATCTTTTGCTTCTTTTAAGAGAGCTTTGTATTCGGCCAGTTCTTCTACTTTTTTATAATAGCCAATGGCTTTTTTACGGTCTCCTGCCCGAAGAGCAATGCGGGCCAAACCTGCATAAGAAAAAGCGTGGTACTCTTTGGTATATTCGTCGTCGTAGGATTGGCGAAGAGCCGCTTGGTAGAACTTGACAGCTTCTTGGTCGTTTTTGAGGTGCTTTTCCTGAATTAAACCTTCAAATGTTCGCCATATAATGGGGAAAAACTTGTCCGTCCGCTTGGTAAGTCGTTCGAGGTAAGGTTTGGCTTCCTCGTATTTGTTCAGAAGTAATAGAGCTTCCGTGTATTTCATCAAAAATATGGGATTGTTAGGGTATTTTTGGGTCAATGATGCTAAATAAACACCGGCACGTTCATACCGTAATTCATGTTTTAGAAAAATTCTGGCTAAATAAAATGCTGATTCCGTGCGTGTAAAGACCCCCTTTCGGGCGGCAACATCCATTTGTCGAAGGCCTTCCTCGCGGTTTCCGTCTTTAAAGAAAAATAGCATGGGCTTAACAATCGGATGATCTTCAGGATAGCGAATTACGTAATAATTGTATAACCCAGACGAAAAATAAAATTCAGGATTTTTATCCATGTATTTAAACCCTTCCATCACGTAATCATACGCTTGTTTGGCTTCACTGACGGCCTTAAGCTTATCGCCATTGTAATTATGCATTAATGCAATATAGCCATGCCCTGCCATTGAAAAGAAAGCGGCTTCCGGACGTGTCTTTTCGTTTTTCTCTAATACTTTGGCTTTTGCCAAACAATCATGTAATAGACTAAGGTATTGCCCACTAACCCCTTTGTTGTCTTTCACGGGCAGGTATTGCCATTGTAGCTGCATGGCTTTGAGCATAGAATTAACGGGGTGATTAGGATATTTGGCTCGAATTTGTCGTGCTACAGGTTCAACCTCTCCAAATTCATAATTATAAATATGATCAATGGCTTCCAGAACTAAATTTTGGGTAGGGATGTCGTACAGAATTTGAGTATGGGCTGTGGGAGAAACAAAACAAAAAGCAAAGAGAAAAAGGAAAAACTGCAAAAAGTGAGCGAGAATTGAGTTTTTTATTTTTGAGGTATTTCCTTTAAATAAGAGAATGTTTCGTTTCATGTAGCGGTTACTGCAGATAGATAGAAAATGCTAATTTTGGGCGTTCGGTGGGAAACCTTTAGCTTTGTCCTTAACGTTAAAGAACCAATAAAGAGTTTAATAAACAATTATTTTTTTACGGAACGAGGGAGTATTCATCAGAACCTAACCCGGATTTACTGTTGATTGCCGACTATTGACTGTGTACGCAAAAATTCATGATTCACTACGACCATTTTACCCTTGACAACGGCCTTGAAGTCTATGTCCACGAAGATCATACTACTGCCATGGCGGCAGTCAATATTTTGTACAATGTTGGCTCGCGTGATGAAGAAGAAAGCCGCACCGGCTTTGCTCACCTTTTTGAGCATTTAATGTTTGGCGGCTCCAAGAACATACCTGCTTACGACGAACCGCTCCAAAAAGTAGGCGGAGAAAACAACGCTTTCACCTCGCCCGACATTACCAATTATTACATTACTCTCCCGGCCGTCAATTTGGAAACGGCCTTTTGGCTCGAATCCGACCGGATGATGAGTCTGTCATTTGACCCTAAAGTGCTTGAAATTCAACAAAAAGTAGTAATAGAGGAATTTAATCAACGTTACCTTAATCAGCCTTATGGGGATGTTTGGCTTAAATTGCGTCCGTTGGCTTATCAGGTGCATCCTTATCGCTGGGCCACAATTGGCAAAGAAATCAGCCATATTGAAAATGCGACACTCGAAGATGTTCGACACTTTTTTTATAAATACTATCTTCCCAACAACGCGATTTTGGTCGTGGCTGGCGATGTGACGTTGCCGCAAGTGAAAGCATTAACGGAGAAGTGGTTTGGACCCATCGCAGCAGGGGAGAAGTACGTCAGAAACTTGCCTCAGGAGCCGATTCAAACGGCTGCCCGATTTATGGAAACGGCGGAAAAAGTACCATTGAACGCGCTCTATAAAGCGTATCATGTTCCGGGACGTTTTGCGGAGGATTATTATACGGTTGATTTGATGAGTGATGTGTTGGGACGTGGAAAGTCAGCACGTATGTATCAAAAATTGTTGAAAGAGAGAAAGTTGTTTACGAATATCAACGCCTATAATACAGCTTCAGTGGATCCAGGTTTGTTCGTAGTACAGGGAAATCTGAACCCGGGTGTGACGTTTGAAGAAGCCGATGCTGCTGTGGAAGAAGTCTTACAGGAACTGGTAGAAATAACGTTGCCGGAAATGGAGTTGAATAAAGTAAAAAATCAGGCCGAATCTACACTTGCTTTCTCAGAAGTTGAACTGCTTAATCGGGCCATGAATTTGGCGTATGCAGCCAGTTCGGGAAACCCCGATTTGGTCAATTGTGAAGCAGAACAAATACAGGCTGTAACGGTAGAAGATGTGCAAAATATGGCTAAACGAGTTCTTAGAAAAGAAAACAGTTCTACGTTGTATTATCGAGCCATTCAATAAAGAAAAGACGAATGAAATTTAGAATCGGACAGGGTTACGATGTTCATCAATTGGAAGAAGGTCGAGATTTTTGGTTAGGAGGCATTAAAATCCCTCATACTTATGGCGCAAAAGGGCATTCAGATGCCGATGTGGTGTGCCATGTGTTATGTGATGCGCTGCTGGGTGCGGCCAATATGCGTAATATCGGCTACCATTTTTCGGACAAAGACCCGCAATGGAAAGGCGTAGACAGTAAAATACTCTTAGCAAAAGTTTTGGAAATGATTCGTGAGGCAGGATATGAGGTCGGAAATGTAGATGTAACGGTGATTTTGCAGGAACCAAAACTCAATCCACACATACCCATTATGAAAGAATGTTTGTCAGGAGTAATGAACGTAGATGTCGAAGATATTTCCATCAAAGCCACTACTTCCGAAAACATGGGATTTGTAGGCCGAAAAGAGGGGATTGCCGCATTGTGTGTGGCTTTGATCTATAAACCTGAAGGGAGATAGTTAAGAGTAAGAATAAAAGCAGTGAAGGATACCATTATTTCAAAACCCAATACAATGAAAAAACACCTTGCCTTTCTTTGCAGTTTGATTGCCTTGGCTGCCTGTGGCCAAAACACCAACAACGGCCCCATTACTCAACCGCTTGGTTTTGAAGAATATGACCCTATCTCAACGCTCAAGGTCGCAGAGCATAAAGTAACGCGATCGAAATTTCCATTTATTGATGTTCATAATCACCAATTCGGGATGAATTCTCAGGATTTAGGAAAATTGATAACTGATATGGACGCGCTTAATATGGGAGTAATGGTCAACCTGAGCGGTCGGGGGTTTTCGCAACAATGGGAAGAAGGCACTTCTACCATCAACGGTGCCATTGCCAATGTTCGCAAAAATTATCCGAAACGGTTCATGATTTTTACCAATCCTGAATTGAAAGACATTGGTTCACCGGGCTATGGGCAACGCGCTGCCAAGCAAATTGAAGATGATGTAAAAGCGGGAGCCGTTGGAATGAAAGTGTATAAAAGCTTGGGATTCAGCGGCATCAAAGACACCGACGGTAAACGCGTAGCCGTAAGTGACCCACGTCTTGATCCAATTTGGGCAAAATGCGGTGAATTGGGCATTCCGGTCATTATTCACACGGCTGACCCCAAATCATTTTGGGACCCTATGGACCGCTACAACGAGCGTTGGTTGGAACTCAAAACTCACGCAGGACGCAAGCGAGATGCCAACGACCCCGTTCCTTTTGACTCCTTAATGCGCGAACAACACGCCGTTTTTGCCCGTCATCCCAAAACGACGTTCATCAATGCACACATGGGTTGGTATCCCAATGACCTTAAAAAACTGGATAGCCTGATGAAGAAATTCCCAAATATGTACGTAGAAATCGGAGCGGTCATTGCAGAATTGGGGCGTCAACCTCGCGCTGCCAATCAGTTTTTTACCAAATGGCAGGATAGAATCCTATTTGGAAAAGACAGTTGGGTGCCTTCCGAATACGCAACGTATTTTCGGGTTTTGGAAACGGATGACGAATATTTCCCTTACCACAAAAAATACCACGCTTTTTGGCGGATGTACGGAATGGGTTTGTCCGACGAAGTGCTGAAAAAAGTATATTACAAAAACGCGTTGCGGATTATTCCTAATATTGATAAGTCGCAATTTCCTGATTAAATACAGCATGATTTAAGTAGAGATTTTGAGTGTTTTTGGAAGAAATGATTCGAAACAATTACCAAAAATGGAAAATAGAATTTACAGAGTGGTCATTACCAAAGATGACACGGGAGGTTATTTTGCTGACATTCCAACACTTAACTACTGTATAGCTTACGGTAGTACCATGGAGGAAGCGATGCAAAATATTAGAGATGCTCTGGAAGGCGTTCTTTTAGTAATGGAAGAAGAAGGACTTCCTATTCCTGATGACAGTAATGCAGTAGAGTATTCCATTTCCGTACCCATCAATTCAGCTTCTAAACTTCTGATAGCATAACTTGATGAATCAGTCACCAAAGAATTTAATCAAGGTTTTGGAAGCAAAAGGTTGGATAATGAAACGTATTAATGGTAGTTATCATTTAATGTATCACCCCGAAAGAAAACAGACAATGCCTATTCCTGTCCATGGAAACAAAGATATTCCCTTGGGATTGTTTTTGTCGATTCTTAAGCGGACGGATACGAGCATGGATGAATTGTAAGTTAATGTTTTAAGAGCTACATAAACCCACATAAACTAAAAGAATGTCTCATTCCCTTCCCTCGGTTCATACATTACTCCAATCGCGTGGCTATATTGCTGACGAATACGTAGCAATGTCAGTCTATTTGGCAATGCAATTGAATAAACCGCTCTTGATTGAAGGTCCGGCAGGTGTGGGCAAAACCGAAATTGCCAAAGTAATGGCGCAGGCGTTAGAGACAGACTTGATTCGACTGCAGTGTTACGAAGGATTGGATGCTCACCACGCCATTTATGAGTGGAATTATCAACATCAGTTGTTGTATTTGAAAATGGCAGAAAGTAATAAAGCAGAACGCAGTCAGGAAGAGATGGAGAAATCTATTTTTAGTGAGAAATTTTTACTGAAACGCCCCCTTTTACAGGCACTTACGCACCCAAAGTCTCCCGTTTTGTTGATTGATGAAGTAGATAGAGCCGACGAAGAATTTGAGAGCTTTTTACTCGAAATGCTTTCGGATTGGCAAATAACCATTCCCGAAATAGGAACAATTAAGGCGACCCATATCCCGCACGTGATTCTGACGGGCAATCGTACCCGTGAACTTTCGGAAGCCTTGCGTCGGCGGTGTTTGTATCTGTGGATAGATTATCCGCCCTTTGAGAAAGAATTGGCCATTGTAAAATCGAAAGTAGAGCAAATAGACGCGACGTTGGCACGTCAGATTACTGCCTTTATGCAGGAATTGCGCAAACAACGGCTCAACAAAGTGCCGGGCATTGCCGAAACATTGGACTGGGCGCAGGCTTTGGCAGGTATGCACATCAATCATCTGGAAAAATCGTTGGTAGAATCTACCCTCGGAGTTGTCCTGAAAGATTGGCATGACATCCGACAAACGCAGTTGAGTCTGTCGGAGTTGTTTGATAAAGTTGGGATTAAGTCCAAGTTGGAAGAGGCATAGAAATCCCCGGAAAGCTAATTGCACAGTTTGAAGTTGTTGGTAAAAAAAGCATTTTTGCATTAATATCTTACCTCGATGAAGTTATCCAAGAATCATATCCGCCGAATTCAAAACTATTTTAAGACACAACCGGTCTTGAAGGCGTATCTGTTTGGCTCGTATGTACGGGGAGAAGCAACTGAAGAAAGTGATGTGGATTTGTTGGTTGAATTAGATTATTCTCAACGAATCGGACTTCATTATGTACAAATGATTTTTGATTTGGAAGACTTACTTCATAAAAAAGTGGATTTGGTTTCAGAAGAAGGCTTATCAAAATACATTCGACCCTATATAGAAGCAGAAAAACAACTGATATATGAAAGGTGAATTGGGGGATGAAGCACGACTTCGACATATTTACGATGCCATTTTAGAAATTGAGACTTATACACATGATGTTGATATTGATGAGTTTTTAGGCAATTCAATGATGCGTTTTGCTTGTATTAAACAAATTGAAATCATTGGAGAAGCGGGTAATCATGTTACAAAAACAACCCAACTGCGGTTTAGTGAAGTAGAATGGCGCAAAATTGTTGGATTAAGAAATATTGTCATCCACGAATATTTCGGGATTGACTTTGATGTAATTTGGGGGATTATATTGAGTGATATTCCCGACTTGAAGGTAAAAATTGAACACATATTGAATCAACTATAAGAAATGCAACAAAAGAAAATCGTTCGCGTAGGCGATATTGAGTGCGGAGCCGATGAATTATTCCTCATTTCGGGGCCGTGCGTGATTGAAGACGAAAAAATAATGATGACTGTAGCTGAACGCCTCAAAGAAATTTCGGAGCGGCTGGGCATCAAAATAATTTATAAGTCTTCTTTCATGAAAGACAACCGCAGTAGCTTGGATTATTACATGGGTCCCGGTTTAGAGGCAGGTATCAAGATTTTGGCAAAAGTAAAAGAGCAATTTGGCTTTACGCTTTTAACCGATGTGCATTATCCTGAACAATGTGCTCCGGTAGCCGAAGTGGTAGACGTGCTTCAAATTCCTGCGTACCTCTGTATGCAAACTACGCTCGTCGTGGCAGCTGCTAAAACAGGCCGTGTGGTGAACTTGAAACACGGGCAATTTTTGGCTCCTGAAAATATGAAGCACCCTGTCAAAAAGATTGAAGACAGTGGAAATGAGCAGATTATCCTGACCGAGCGGGGTTATACTTTTGGTTACAATGACTTGATTGTGGACCCGCGTAGTTTTTATCACATGAACAAAACGGGCTATCCCGTGGTATTTGACGTAACTCATGCGATTCGTAAATACGGGATTCCTTCTAAAGACAGCAAAGGCGGGGCACGTGAGTATTTGCCTGTGTTAGCTCGCGCCGGCGTAGCTGCGGGAGTGGATGGCTTATTTGTGGAAGCCCATACCTGTCCGTCAGAAGCGCTTTGTGATGCAGCGAGTCAGTTGGACATCAATTATTTGGAAGAGTTCTTGAAGCCTCTCATCGAGCTTCACAACGTCGAAGTAAAATACCGCGCTTCGGCTCAGGTATTGGCTTAGGTATATAAACCTCACAGGTTTCACGGTTTGACGATTTGTAAACCTGTGAGGTTTTGCTACAAAAATTAATCTGCTTTTATCATCCACTTCTTTCCATCCAATTTTAGGGTCGAATGAGCTACTCGCATCGCTTCATACTTGAAAAGCATAGTCAGCTTGAATGAAATTTTCTTTCCAACAATTATAGTCTCCGTTAAAAAAGCAAGTCGTTTTTACTATTTACAATCGCAGAATTTGTCATTCGGTTTTGAAATTTTTTGGGAGATTCTCCTATCTGCTTTTTGAATAGCCGAATGAAATAGGAGTAATCTTCATAACCCAAAGAGTCAGCAACGGCAGCTACGGTTACATCATTGTGAATCAGCATTCTTTGTGCCTCTACCATGACTCTTTTCAGAATCAAATCGGTCGTTGTTTGGTTTAATGTTTCCTGACAAATGCGATTTAAGTGACGCGTTGTCATATTCATTAAATCAGCGTATTCTTTAGGAAGTTTTTTCGTTTTGAAATTTTCATCAATCAATTTCTCCAGTTTTTTTATTCTGTTGTACTGAAAAGGCTGTTTATCAACGACTTTGTTGTGTTCCTGATAAGACCTTGAGAGTTGAATATAGGTTAAATCAATCAGCGAATTCAGTTTTTGAAATTTGAACGGTAAATGGGTTTGATATTCTTCGTAAATCGCTTTAAACAAAGGTATTACAGAGTCCAAAGCATCTTCTTGCAGGTAAATAACGGGGTAGTTAGTTTGGAGATAAAAGAAGGGAAAATCGGTCAACTTTTTAGAAAGATACGCGGTATTATAAAATGATTCGGTGTGGAAAAAAACGTAGCCGTTTATATCCGCCGACAGCTCCCACGAATGCACTTGCCCCGGCGTAAGTAAAAATACGCTTCCTGGACGTACTTCGTAGGTGTCAAAATCTATTTCATGTTTCCCGCTTCCTTCCGTAAACAATACCGCAATATAGGTGCTGTGTTTATGTGCTGAATTAACAAAACGATGACTTTGAAGATGACTCCGTAAATTATTGGCATAAAATGCGGTTACCAAATCGGTTTCTGAAAATTCCGTGATACCGTAAATGGGAATGTTTTTCATGAAAAATGTCCGTATTATCCTGTATTTGGCTACAAAAATGGCTTATTTTTGGTAATAAATAGCTTTATTTTTGTATATTCAAAAAATCAAAATAAAGCTCATGTCGCTCATTCACGCCCTTCAAAATAAATGCCCCAAATGCCATAAGGGACAAGTGTTTAACACGAAAAATCTGCTCAGCTTCCGACCTGCCGCGATGCAGGAGAATTGTCCTCATTGTCATTACAATTTCAGTAAAGAGCCGGGCTTTTACTGGGGCGCTATGTACGTCAGTTATGGACTTGCCACTTTAGAAATGGCTGTGGTCTATGCAATTTGTATGACGTTAGGAGCCAATGCCGTTGATGTTAAAAATTTAGTAGTCAGCATTTTAGTGGTACTCATTCTTTTTCAGTTCAATTTCAGAATGGCGCGATTGATATGGCTCTATCTTTTTACGAATGTGATAGAATCGTAATAGCTAACCGAACGGACACGATTCCGTACTCGCTTCTGACTACTCACTGCTTGGATTACCGTATTTTTCCCATTTAGCCAATACGGCTTTAAAATCTTCGGGCAATTCTGACTCAAATTGCATCCATTCTTTGGTGCGTGGGTGCTGAAAACCAAGCGATTTGGCATGAAGCGCCTGACGAGGCATGAGTTGAAAGCAGTTTTCGACAAAGGCGCGATAACTGCCGCTCGTTGTACCGCGCAGAATTTTGTCGCCGCCATAGACCGAATCGCTGAATAATGGATGTCCCAAATGCTGAAAATGAGCCCTGATTTGGTGCGTTCGACCCGTTTCCAGCTTGCATTGAACCAAACTTACGTATTTGAAAGATTGCAGTACTTTATAATGAGTCACGGCATGTTTTCCCTGACTGCCATCCTCATAAACCGCCATTATTTTGCGGTCGCGGGCACTGCGACCGATGTGCCCTACAATGGTCCCTTCGGCCTCTTTGGGTTCTCCCCAGATAAGGGCATAATAGGTACGCTCAGTCGTATGTTCAAAAAATTGCCGCGCAATATGCGCCATTGAATATTCTGTTTTGGCAATAACGAGCAGCCCTGAAGTATCTTTATCAATTCGATGAATCAGTCCGGGCCTTGCTTCGCCGTTTCTTCCCGTAGGTAAGTTCTGAAAATAATAAACTAAAGCATTGACAACAGTGCCCGTCCAATTTCCATGAGCAGGATGAACCACCATACCTGCAGGTTTGTTGAGAACCAATACCTCCTCGTCTTCATAAATAATTGTAAGCGGAATATCTTCGGGGATAATGTCTGTGTCGCGTGGTGGATGCGGCATTGAGACGGTAACCACATCCAATGGCTTGACTTTATAACTTGATTTTACTGGTTTATCATTAACTTTTACCGACTCAGTTTCAATGGCGTTCTGTAGTTTGGTCCTTGTAATATTGGAAAGGTGATGTTTAAGATAATGGTCAATGCGCATGAGGGATTGACCGCGGTCGACCACGATGCGGTGATGTTCGTAAAATTCCTCTTCTTCGTCGGTATTTGGCGAGTGATTTTCAATCATTGAAATATTTTTTAATTTTTGCAATAAATTTTTCAGCAGGGCGTTTTTTGGGCGATAACTACCTCTAACAAATTAACAATATTATGGACTATAATCAAGAAGGACAAAAGAAAGATCGTAAAAGCCTCCTCCTTGCGGCATTGGCGATTTTAGCGCTTCTCAACGTGGTGCTGATTTATTTTTTCTACAAAGAACGGGAAAAGAACAAAGAACAGGAAACCGTCATTGCCGCTAAAACGGAAGAAGTTGTAGCTACTAAAATGAAGCTTGACTCAATTTCGGCGCAATTAGACGCTAAGATAGCTGAAATTCAGCAGTTGGGTGGGCAAGTGGACTCATTGATTACGTTAAAACAACAACTTGACAAGGACAAAGCAGCCCTGCGGAGCGCATCCAGTGCGGCCAATGTTGATTTATCTAAATACAAGCAGAAAATAAAGAACTATGAGGCAATTCTGGTTCAAAAAGATACCGATATTGCCAAACTGAAAGAAGAACTGGGAATTGTTACCGCTCAAAATCAGGAGCTTTCGTCCAAGGTGACGGGTTTAGAGGGTGAAAGAGAAACACTGCAGCGCACGCAACGCACTTTTGAAGATTCGGTGGGTAATTTGAGTGTCAAAAACCGGGAATTGGCCGAAAAAGTAACGATTGCGTCGGCATTGAAAGCAGAAAAAATTGCCGTAAATGCGGTTTCTGCCAAAGGAAAAGAACGCGATGGAGGAGCTTATCGAGCAAAACGAATTGACAAACTCAAAGTAGATTTCGATTTAGCGGCCAATCCTATCTCGCAAAATGGTAACCGTGAAGTGTATCTGCGCATCTTGGATCCCGAAGGGGCGGTGATGGCCGATATGGCGACTGGCTCAGGGACTTTTGTTTACGGAGGACGCGAAACCGTTTATACTGCTAAACAAACACTTAACTATAGCAATGACGGCTCGCAAGGCTCAATCATTTATTCACGCGGCGGTATTCCTTTGAAAAAAGGGGACCATACCATTGAGCTGTATTGTGAAGGTTTCCGTATTGGTTCAACGACGTTTAAGGTACGTTAGTCGTTGAAAATAAAATAAAAAGGAGTTAAAGGTTACGGGTTAAGAAGGGCAACTTTATTAACTTTTAATCTTTAACTCCTAACTTTTTTATATGGAATCCATAACTCTTCACATTTAACTCCTATTTTTGCATTTAATATAAACTTTTTTACACATTTTTTTGTAGAAAACTCAACTATTGATTAGTTTTCGCACAAAACAAAACTTATCCTAATTTAAGTACTGAATGGCTCAACAACAACGCAGACCTTTTCGACCAGTAAGACAAGAAGAACCGTATCGTATCAATGAGCGTATCCGAGTACCGCAAGTACGCTTAGTAGGTGAAAATGTCCCACAAGGCATTTATGATGTGCAGCAGGCCTTGCGCATGGCGGAAGAACAAAACCTGGACTTAGTAGAGATTTCTCCCAATGCCGTTCCACCCGTTTGTAAAGTAATTGACTACTCTAAATTCAAATACGAACAAAAGAAAAAGCAGAAAGAAATCAAGGCCAATGCGCAGAAAGTGGTGATTAAAGAAATTCGCTTTAGTCCTACTACCGATGATCATGACTATGATTTCAAACTCAAACACGCCATCAACTTCTTGAAAGAAGGTGCCAAAGTGAAAGCTTACGTACAGTTCTCAGGACGTGAAATCGTATTTAAGGACCAAGGTTATAAGCTTTTAGAGCGTTTTGCCAAAGCATTGGAAGAAGTTGGCAAAGTCGAACTGGAACCCAAGCTTGAAGGCAAACGGATGAGCATGATTTTGACACCTAAGGCTATTAAAAAGTAGCTTACTGTATATGCTGATTAGAGTCTATTGAAAAAGCGCTTCGGTGCTTTTTCAATAGGCTTTTCTATTTTACCTAAACCCCATTGTGCTATGAGTAAGGTCTGTTTATTCCTGATTGCTTTTGTCAGAGTAGTCACTGTTTGTGCCCAACCTACGCCCAAACAAATTACCACCCTTGATTCTGCCTTAACCAAACTGTACGAACGCGGGATGCTAAATGGTGTATTCCTATTGGCACAAGAGGGCAAAGCAGTGTATAAAAAAGCCTTTGGGATTTCTAACCTGACTACTCGCGAACCGCTCAAAACAACGTCTGCTTTTAATTTAGCTTCTATCTCAAAGCAATTTACGGGCATGATGATTATGATGCTCAAGGAGAAAGACAAGCTCAGCTTCGACGATAAAGTGCAACGGCATTTGCCCGAATTTCCTTACTCAAACATTACGATTCGGCATTTGCTCAACCACACAAGCGGTCTGCCTGAGTACTTTGAGTTGGCTACTCAATATTACAATACGCTCGATACGCTGACCAACGAAAAGGTGCTTCAACTGTTGAAAAATCATCAACCGAAACTTGCCTTTGAACCAAACGGGAAGTTTTCTTACTGCAATACAGGTTATGTTTTGTTGGCTATGGTGATTGAAAAAGCGTCGGGGATGTTGATACAGGACTATTTTAATCAGCAGATTGTCAAACCGTTGGGGTTGAAAGATACCTATCTTTATAACTTCACCATTAAGCAATACCCAGCCAACCGTGTTTTTGGGGTTATACGAGAAAATGGGCAAATGCTTCCAAATGATTTAGTTCGTCTTGATGGTGTATCAGGTGACGGGAATGTGTATTCATCAGTGGAGGATTTGCTGAAGTGGGAACAGGCACTTTATACGGAAAAATTGGTGAGTGCCAGTACGTTGAAAGAGGCATTTACACCTGCGAAACTTAATGATGGTACGATTTCAAGATATGGTTTTGGTTGGTTCTTAGACGAATCAGGTAAAAAGATGTCGCATACAGGCAGTTGGGTAGGTTTTTTGAACAATATATCGAGAGACATTGATAAGAAAATTACTTGGATTATCCTTACCAGTTCAACTGACGCTACGGCGCGTTCTATTATCAAAGACATTCTGGAAGGGAGGTCACCCCAATTACCCAATACAAACCTAATAGCCAACGCCAATCTGATGGATGGAACGGGTACGGCGGCACGTCGGGCTTCGGTTCGGATGAAAGACAATGAAATATGGGAAATCGGTGATTTACAACCTTTTCCAAACGAAGCCGTTACCAATGCAAACGGCCTGACGTTGACTCCTGGATTTATTGATGCCCATAGTCACCATTTTGGTGGTTTGGAGACACATCCGGGTGCAGAGGCGCTGGTAAGCCAAGGGATTACAACGATTGTGATTGGGCAGGATGGTGGCAGTTTTCCGATGGATACTCTTCTAAGCAGAATGAATAAACGTCCTGTTTCGGTCAATGTCGCTACTTATACGGGACATTCAACCCTGCGGTCAAAGGCGATGGGAGCCAAAAGCTTGTATCGCACGGCAAAGCCCGAAGAAATTGAGAAAATGAAAGCTGAGTTGAAAACTGAAATGAGCAAAGGTTCTTTGGGTTTGGCAACGGGTTTGGAATACGAATCGGCTTTTTTCTCTAACCGTGATGAGGTATTGCAATTGGCGAAAGTTGCTGCAGAAGCCAATGGGCGGTACATCAGTCACATTCGCAGTGAAGACATTGGACTGGAGGAAGCATTGGACGAAATTATTGACATTGGCAAACAAACCAAGATGCCGGTACAGGTATCGCACATTAAAATTGCCAAACGTGACCAATGGGGACGGTCACCCGAAGTATTAGCGAAATTGCAAAAAGCACGCTCGGAAGGAATCAATATTACCGCAGATTGCTATCCGTATGATTTTTGGAATTCAACTCTACGCGTGCTGTTTCCAAAACGAGATTATACCAATTTAGAAAGCGCTGCATTTGCCGTTAATCAATTGTTTGACCCGGCCGGTTCGGTCTTGGTTCGGTTTGCGCCCAATACTGCTTATGCGGGTAAAACCATTGCAGAAATAGCCAATACTAGAAATGAAAAACCTGCTCAAACTTTGATGGCTTTAATTGCTCAAGCAGGTGATTTTGAGTCTAAAAATCCCGATTACAAAGGCAGTATTGAGACTATCATGGGTAAATCCATGAGTGAAACCGACGTGGCTAATTTCTTAGCTTGGCCATTTACGGGCATCTGTTCGGATGGCGGCTGGGGCGGGCACCCGCGTGGCTACGGCGCATTTACGAGGGTATTGGGAAATTACGTGAGAAACACCAAAACCTTGACCTTAGAAACGGCTGTTTATAAAATGACAGCTCTGACCGCGGAAAGTTTAGGTATACCAAACCGGGGACTGATAAAAACGGGCTATTTTGCTGATTTAGTGCTTTTTGACCCCAACACGGTGAAAGACAATGCCAACATTCAGAATTCAACGGCGCTTTCGTCGGGAATTGAAAAAGTATGGGTCAATGGGCAAATGGTGTATCAGAATCAGCAACCTACGGGGAGGTTTTCGGGGGTATTTATAAAGTCCCCTACCCCCCAACGGGGGAACTAATACAGTTAATGATAAAAGAACGTAGGTCAAGAATATGGAATACATTGTAAAAAATAACTCCCCCATTGGGGGGCGGGGGGCTGTCATTCTTACCAACGGCTTGCTCGTTACCAACGACGCCAAAACGGCACACGGGCTTATCCGCGGAACTGAACGCTACGAGATTGTAGGCGTGATAGACCCGCCGACTGCCGGACAGGACGCGGGCGCTGTATTGGACGGAAAACATCGGAACATTCCTATTTTTTCGAGTTTGACTGAGTCGCTTGAAAAGTTACAACCTATTGATTATTTGATTGTTGGAGTAGCTACGGTGGGCGGAGTGTTGCCTTCGGATATGTTGGAAATTATAAAGGCAGCGATTCAAAAAGGAATTTCTATTGTCAATGGTTTGCACGAATATTTATCCGAAAAGCCTGAAATAGTGGCTTTAGCCGAACAACATAACGTCCAATTGATAGATGTGCGCAAGCCCAAATCACGCAAAGATCTGCATTTTTGGACGGGGGAGATTTATGACGTAAAAGCACCCATTATTGCGGTCATCGGGATGGATTGTGCGTTGGGCAAACGCACTACTGCCCGCATGATACGTCAGGCGTGCGAAGCCAATGGCATCAATGCACAAATGATTTATACGGGTCAAACAGGCTGGCTACAGGGAGGAAAATACGGGTTTGTTTTTGACTCTACGCTCAATGATTTTGTGTCGGGCGAGGTGGAGCACGCCATTGTATCGTGTTGGAAAGAAACGAATGCGGAAGTGATTTTGATAGAAGGCCAATCGTCATTACGAAACCCGAGCGGGCCGTGCGGGTTAGAGTTTTTGATTTCGGGACAGGCCAAATACGTGATTTTGGTCCATGCACCTAAGCGTACCTATTTTGACAACGAACCGCATTGGGGGAAGATTCCGAGTGTAGAATCTGAAATTGAGATTATTGAAAAATTTGGCTCAAAAGTGATTGCGTTGGCGCTCAATACGGAAGATTGCAGTGACCGGGAAGCCTTTGACTACCAAAGAAATTATAAAGCACGTTTGGGAATTCCGGTTTGGTTGCCGTTAGAAGAAGGCATTGATGTTCAAACAATTCTTAGTCTCAACGCTGATAGGTTTTAAATTCTATCAGCAATTATCTCAGTTTTTAAAAATATACCACTATGTTCAAACAGCTTATCGTACTTTTTTTATTAGCAAACCTTAGCCTTGCTCAAAATAAAGAAGGTGAACCTTTTATCATTGGCAAGAAATATACGATGACCTCCAAAGTCCTCAATGAAGAGCGTACGTATTGGGTAAATCTGCCAACTTCGTACAACGATCCCAATTTTAGTCCACAAAAATACCCTGTCATGTATGTGTTGGACGGTAAATCGGTATTTTTCCCCTTGGTGGGGGTTGTCAATTTTATGAGCGGACGAGAAAGCGTCAATTTTCAAATCCCCGAAATGATTGTTGTGGGAATTGATACCGAAAATCGAATTCATGACCTTACCCCCAATCCAACAACCAAAGGGATAGATGGAACAGAACCAACCACTGAGGCTGGAAAATTGATGTTTAAAGGAAGTGGAGGGGGCGAGCTGTTTTTGGAGTTTCTGACCAAAGAGCTTTTTCCGTCCATTGAGACCAATTATCGGACGGTTCCGTATCGAGTGTATGTAGGCCATTCGCTTGGGGGGCTTACATCGACATACACACTTTTGCATCATGCAGGTATTTTTGACAGTTATTTGGCGATTGACCCTAGCCTCTGGTGGGATGCCTCAAAATACCCAAATGAAGCTCATAAGGTGCTACAAAACTATGAAACCAAGAAAATTCAGCGGTACTATGTAACTGTGATTGATTCTATGTACGCACCCGGACAGAGCTATCACCTCAATGCGATACATAAGATGAGTAATCAATTGGCCAAATATGCCCCCGAAAACCTCCAATGGAAACTTCAGGTGATTCCTAAAACAGATCATTCTTCCATTCCATTACTGAGCTGGTATGAGGGTTTGCAGTTTATATTTGAGGGTTATGATATGAACCATTATAGTTTGATGCAAAACCCCGACTTAATTGAAAAGCAATTTGATGAATTAGCAAAAAAAATAGGTCTGCGTATGTCGCCACCCGAAACAATTTTTGAGATTTTGGCACATTATCTTACCGCTCCCAATCGCTTTCCGGATGCTCAAAAGTCGCTGAAAGTGATCAATATGGGACTGAAATATCATCCAGAATCGTCTAATTTACACGATAAACTGGGGGCTGCCTATCTGCTTAATAAAAATATTCCTAAAGCCATAGAGTCTTATCAAAAAGCCTTAAAATTGAATCCTGCCAATGAAATTGCAAAAAAACGCATAGAAGATTTGACAAAACAGACGAAAAATTAATAGGTAAAAAGCAGACAGCCGAGATGTCTGTACACCAATGCAAATGAAAATCAAAACTATCCGTTCGTATGGCAGAAATTTGGCGCTGAGTAAACCTTACAGCATTGCAGGTTATACCTTTTCAGAGGTAGAAAATGTGTTTTTGGAGATAGAGTTGGAAAATGGTATTATCGGGATAGGAGCAGCAAGCCCGGCCGAAGAAGTGGTGGGTGAAACCTGCACCCAAACGTTGCAGAACTTACAAACGGATTTTGTTCAAAACCTGATTGGGCGAGATATACGGCATTTTAGGCAATTGATTTACGAAACCAACCACGCATTTTCAAATTTTCCTGGCACGCAAGCCGCCCTTGATATTGCGTTGCATGACGCTTTTGGACAATATTTGGGCATTCCCATAGTAGAATTTTACGGCCAAAAAATCAAAACATTATCTACTTCTGTCACCATTGGCATTATGTCGGTAGCAGAAACACTTAATGAAGCTGAAGCCTATCGAAAGTTGGGTTTTAAAGTTCTGAAAGTAAAAACAGGTGAAAATTGGCAGGAGGATGCAGAGCGTATCCTGAAATTGAATGAACGCTACCAAAACCAATTCAAAATCAGGGTAGATGCCAATCAAGGGTATAGTTTAGAGGATTTGAAAAATTTTTTGGTGGTTACGAAAAGCGTTAATTTAGAGTTGATTGAGCAGCCGTTGCCCGTAGGAGACGAGCATGAATTGCTAAAATTAAATGTAAAAACCAGAAAGTTACTCGTGGCCGATGAATCTTTGAAAGATGCTCGCTACACCCTCCAGTTTTCCCAAGAGCCGCAATTGTTCGGCATTTTCAATGTCAAGCTGATGAAATGTGGAGGTATTTTGAATGCCTTTGAAATTGCAAAGATTGCCCAACAAGCTGATATTGAGCTGTTTTGGGGTTGTAATGACGAAAGTATTGTTAGTATCACCGCTGCCTTACATACGGCTTTTGCCTGCCCCACAACAAAATATTTGGACTTAGATGGGAGTTTTGATCTGGCAGAAGATGTAGTAAAAGGCGGATTTGTGTTGGAGAATGGGTATTTGAGATTAAATGGAAAACCGGGATTAGGAGTTAAAATGATTGAATGATGATGAAGTGGATTTTACCAAACAGGAAGATACTATTTTTTGCCCTCATCTTTACCATTTCGAACCCGAAAGGGTACGGGAGAGGAATCTTTGGCACTTTTGGGCAAAGCGATATAGAGAAAATAAGGGCTTATCGAAAGGGCAACGAACACAAGATTTTAGCAGAATACTTTGAATTACTGTCTATTCCAAATTTTGCCTTAGACAAACGAAATATTCAAAGAAATGCCGAATTTATAGTAGCACTTTTGCAAAAACGGGGTGTTAAAACGCAATTGTTGTCTTCAAACACTTTTGGTACTCCCCCTGCTGTTTACGGTGAAGTTATGGTCCCTAATGCCAATCGTACCATTGTTTTTTATGCCCATTACGATGGTCAGCCCGTCAATCCTGAAAAATGGCATCCTGATATAAAGCCCTATACACCTTTACTTTTGACCAATTCGATTGAAAAGGGCGGGGAAATAATACCATTCCCAAAGCCCAACGAACCCATTAACCCCGAATGGCGGATTTCATGCCGCAGTAGTTCAGACGATAAAGCAGGCGTAATGACCATCATCAATGCGTATGATGCGCTCGTTAAGAATGATTTAGAGCCTACTTGCAACATCAAATTTTTCTTTGAGGGCGAAGAAGAAATAGGGTCAACTCATTTAGGAGAAATTTTGGAGCGGCATCAAAATTTGTTGGAGTCAGACCTTTGGATTATTGCCGATGGCCCAGTACATCAGTCGGGTCTGCCAATGCTTGACTTTGGGGTAAGAGGCGATGTCAATCTGGAAATCACGACTTACGGTCCCAAACGTCCTTTGCACAGTGGCCATTATGGCAACTGGGCACCTAACCCCGCCAATTTGTTGGTGAAATTATTGGCATCCATGAAAGATGACAATGGCATGGTGACCATCAAGGATTATTACCGAGACGTGATACCTTTTACCGACAGTGAGAAAAAAGCCTTTGCCGCAATACCTGCAGTAGATGAGCAGATGAAGAAAGAATTGGGGTTTATAAAACCGGAGGGCGGCGGAAAAACACTTTTTGAGACGTTTGAATACCCATCGCTTAACATAAATGGTATTAGAAGTGCTGATGTGGGAGAAAATGCAAGAAATGTAATTCCTACCGAAGCCACTGCCACGCTCGACCTGAGACAAGTGCTGGGAACTGACTATAAAAGGCAGATTGAGCGTGTTATAGCGCACATCAAAGGACAAGGTTTTTATGTGACTGATAAAAACCCTACCGACGAAGAAAGAAACACATTCAAAAAAATTGCCAAAGTGACTTCCCTAAAAGGTGGATACAATGCCCAGCGCACTCCCTTGGATTTGCCAATCTCTCAAAAAGTAATTGAGGCCGTGAAAAGTACCACTTCTGACCCGATAGTGATAGAACCTACTTCGGGTGGCAGTTTACCGCTTATTGTTATTGAAGAGAAGTTGAACGCTAAGATTATTAATCTCTGCATTGTTAATCACGATAATAATCAACATTCTGAAAATGAGAATGTTCAACTTAAGAACTTATGGGATAGTATGGAACAGTTAGCCGCTATTATGTTGATAAAATGATTTGGATTATCCTTTCAAGTGCTGAGGTAAAGATGTTTGTTTAAACCATAAAAGAAATGAAAAATTTGTTTTTGATGACCCTGTGGCTCACCTTTCAAAGTCTCGTGGTTGTTGTGCAAAAGGTTTCTTTCCCCGATGCCTGTATCGGCACGTGGAAAGGCACGATGTATATGTACAAACACGGTACCCTCAAAGACAGCGTGCAGGTACGACTGACGGTAGCCAAGCATACCGACCCCAATGCTTGGGCTTGGAAAACCGAATACCTATCGGCACAGCGGCCTGCGGTGAAAGATTATGTATTACGCCTGAAAGACGCCGCCAAAAACCTGTACGTGACCGACGAAGGGGGAGGATTGGAATTAACCGATTATTTGGTGGGGAATAAATTGTACAGTGTGTTTGAAACCGGCGGCTTTTTGTTGACTTCCTCCTACGAATTACTGGGCGACCACCTTATTTTTGAAGTAACTTCGGGTAAGAAAGAAACGGCAACTCACTCTGAGGTTGCCACCTATGCAACGGATAACCTGCAACGGGTAATTTTTGAAAAGGAGAAGTGAGATATTGAAAGGGGATTGGCTTGGCGCCGGGTTAGGTATTTTTGGAAAACACTGGATAGAGGGTTTACCAAAATCCTAATCCCGATCGCCAAGGTCGTGGTAGTCAGTATGACTGAAAGCATCAGCAACTACATCAATTTCAAGTTTTTAGAATCCCAAGAAATTACTTTTTTCTCAAAGTAACTTTTGTTGCAGGCCAATACGGGTGCTGCGGCACGGAAGCCAAACAACGGATCTTCTATAATGGGTTTGTTGGATATAATGCCGTCAAAGAAACGGGCAAAATGATTTTTATGAGAATCGTCGCCGGGGGGCGCCTCAAATTTTACTTCTTTGATTGGCTCGGCGGTTCGAGTTTCAACGGGGTATTTCGACTCATACAGAGCTGTGTATTCTTTTTGTTGAGCGTCAGTAAAGGTATTAAAACTGTCTCCGCTTCCGTAACCGGGTGCTGCTGCCAGTTTGCGTTTGGTAAGCGTAAGCGTTTCACCGCTGAAGCTGATTTCTCCCTCATTCCCTACGATACGCGTCACATTTTTGATAGAGCCTGCGTTGGCAAAATTAACCCTAAGCACCATTTGGAAGGGGTCAAATTTGCCCTGAGCAGGGTATTCCATGGTAGCCACCATCACATCCGGTACGTCGCGACCATCTTTCCAGTAGGAGAGTTGCCCCGACGAAAAAATGCGATTGGGACCTAACGAACCCGTCACAAAATGAACGCCCGTAATGAGGTGAATGAACAAATCTCCTGCTACGCCAGTGCCGTAGTCGCGGTAATTGCGCCAACGAAAGAAACGTACTGGGTCAAAGGCCCGTTTGGGGGCATCTCCCAAAAAGGCTTCCCAGTCAATGGTTTTAGGCGAAGCATCGGTCGGAATGGAATATTGCCACGCCCCAATGGAATTAAAACGGTCGTTGGTTGATTCGATGAAGTTTATCATGCCGATATCGCCTGCTTCCACCATCCGTTTGGCTTCCTGAAAAACCGCTCCGCTAATGCGCTGACTTCCTATTTGCATCACTTTTCCGGTCGCTTTGGCCGCCGCAATAACCGCCGCCCCTTCTTCGATGTTTTGCACCATCGGTTTTTCGCAATACACGTGTTTGCCTTTCTTGAGCGCGGCAATGGAAATGCGGTCGTGCCAATGGTCAGGAGTCACGATAAGCACGGCATCCACGTCCTTGCGTTCCAGTATTTCGCGGTAGTCGCGGGTGGTATAGATTTGATTGCCAAATACTTCCTTGGCGTGGGCCAATCGTCCGTCATACAGGTCAGCTACGGCCACTAACTCGCACATTTCAGTTCGTAAGGCAGCCCTCGTGTCCGCAAATCCCTGGATTCCCATCCCAATGGTTGCAATGCGGATTTTGTTATCATTGAGGCTTTTGATAATGTTGAAGGGTTGCACTATGGCAGTGGAAGCGGAGACAGCCCCCAACTGTTTTACGAAAGTACGACGGTCGGTTTTCATCTAAGTAAAGTGTAAAGGTTAAACGGGGGCGCTCGTGCGATTAAAAGTGTAAAGAAATGAAAGTGATAACGGTCTTGCTTCTCGTTAGCAACGAGAACGCGGAGAACAATGCGTTGATAACGCATCTAAAGTAGAAAGACCGAATCTATTCAATCTTACTTTTTCTATTTACTAACTTTTGAATGAGCCACATAACGAACAAAATCACTAAGACAAAAGCAACGATTGGAAACCAAAAAGTAAAAATCGAAAAGCCCACGGAAGCAAAAGTTTCAGCCGTTGAAACCACGGGGTTGGCTACCCCGCCGCTGAATTTTGAAGAGGCCAATCGTACCAAACTCGTACCAACCTGAATGAATCCTGCGGTACTGCCGCCCATGATGAGGCCCAATCCCCATTGTAGCATCGGGTTGTCAATTTCAATAAAAGAGGTGGTGAGCAGGGTGCCCGCCGCTACGGCGGCCGGAGCTGCGATGGTATCCAGCAGATTGTCTACCCAAGGAATGTAATAACCGCCGATTTCGAGCACGGTGGCCGTGGCAAGTACGGCAATAGCGGTCCAAGTGCCCATCCATTCAAAGCCAACATCCACATGGGTCCACCCAAAATGAATGGCAATACTGCTCAATAAAAGCGGTACAAACACTCGAAAACCGCAGCATGCGGCCAAACCAACGCCCAAACAAAGGCTAAGGAAGATTTCCATGAATAGTTGCTTCCCTGTTACTTAATCTGATACGCCGTTACAGTATTCTTATAAAAATTGGGGATGAGCACGGTTTTTTGATTTGGAATGTAGCCAAAGTCGGCGGTATTGGTTTGAGGCTCTTTGCTGTCGATGAGTTTCCACACTTTACCGTCAGGTTTTACATAATATACTTCACCATGCCAACAGGAAATCAGGTAATCATTGCCGTAGCGCAGGATTCCATCGGCGGTTTTGTTGGTCATTGCCCAGGAAGTATATTTTTTTGTGGTGTAGTCCAATTTCCAAAGATTTCCTGTTCCCGCTGAAGCAACAATCATGTAGTCTTTTTCGGCAAAAACACCGTTGGGTCCCTGTAAATTAGGGTCATCTAAATACAGTTCCATTTTCCCGTCCGCGTAGCGGTACAGTTTGTGCCCGCGTGAATCACTCACGAATACTTCATCTCTCGGGCTGACACTTACGTCGTTGAGCATCACAGAGTTGATAGCGGCATGTCGTTTGATAATAACCCCCGTTTTTAAATCAATTTCCACTAAATCTTTCAAGTCGGCTACAAACAAGGAATTACCCAAAATTCCCATGCCTTTCGGGTCGTTGAGTCCCCTTGCCCATTTGAGATTGGAGATTTTTCCATCGGTATTTAGAATGGTAATAAAGCCGTCACCGTCCGGGTTCTCTACGTTGACTTTGTTGATATTGGCCACGTATAATAACTGACGTTGAGGATCGTACTGAACCGATTCGGGAGTGCGCAGCAGGGTATCCGATTTCCAAAGTTGAGTCAAGCTGACGGGGGCGTTGTCCTGGGATTTTGCGGTTGTTAAACAGCCGATAAGTAGTGCGGAGGTAATAAAAAAGGAAGTTTTCACGGTAAAAAACAGTTAAGATTGACTTATTTTACTAAAATAAACACTTTATTATTAAAAGCAATGAATCCATTCAAACTACGCAATTCATTTCTATTGACAGCCTGTTGCTTATTGCTGACGGCTGGTACGTTCGCTCAAAAAGGAGGAAACTTATTTAACGGCAAGGACCTGACCGGTTGGAAGATTTACGGTACAGAAAAATGGTTTGTCGAAAACGGCGAATTGGTCTGCGAAAGCGGCCCTGACAAAGGCTATGGCTATTTGGCCACGACAAAAACCTACAAAAACTTTGAACTCAGTGTGGATTTCAAACAGGGTGCCAACGGAAACAGCGGGGTATTTATTCGTTCCAATATCCCCGATGGCAGCACTAAAATCAGCGGCTGGCAAGTGGAAGTAGCTCCCCCAAATCATGATACGGGCGGTATTTATGAGTCGTACGGGCGCGGTTGGATCATTCAAATTCCTGACGAAAAAGAAGGGTTTTTGAAATTTGGCGAGTGGAATACGTTGAAAATCAGAGCAGAGGGTTCACGGGTACAAACTTGGCTGAATGGTCACGAAATGGTAGACTTGACAGACGAGAAAATCGGAGCCGGTGATGGTTCCATTGCGCTGCAAATTCACGACGGTGGCGGTATCAAAGTAAACTGGAAAAACCTAAAAATTAAGTCCCTGTAACTATTTTTGCCTTTTTTCGGTTATGGAGTAAGTTAAAGTTGGAAAGCGCATTGCTTTCCAACTTTTGCATTTAAAAAATACTGCATGACATTTGACTCATTAAATTTAATTGACCCTATTCGCAGAGCGCTGCAGACCGAGGGTTACACAACGCCGACGCCCATTCAAGCCGAGGCTATTCCCATCGTTTTAGAAGGAAAAGACCTATTAGGTTGTGCTCAAACGGGTACGGGAAAAACAGCCGCTTTTGCGATTCCGATTCTTCAATTGTTGGCCGGGCGCCAAACCTTCCGTAAAGAAAAAAGAACCATAAAAGCCTTAATATTAACTCCTACGCGCGAACTCGCGATTCAGATTGGGGAAAGTTTTGCGGCTTATGGGCAGCATACCGGCTTAAAACATACCGTTATTTTTGGCGGAGTAAAGCAATTGCGTCAAACCGATGCCCTTCAAAACGGCGTTGATATCTTGATAGCTACGCCCGGGCGTTTGATTGACCTCATGGCGCAACGTTTTGTCAGTTTGAAGCACCTCGAAATCTTTGTATTGGACGAGGCCGACCGGATGCTCGACATGGGTTTTGTGCACGATGTAAGAAGAATCATTGCGGTGATTCCTCCCAAGCGTCAATCCCTGTTTTTCTCGGCAACCATGCCGCCTGAAATTGTAAAGCTGGCGGATACGATTTTGGTTCGTCCTGAAAAAGTGGAAGTTACCCCCGTTTCTTCTACCGTTGACATTATTCAGCAATCGGTATTTTACGTAGATAAAGACAATAAAAATTACCTGCTGCTTCATTTGTTGGAAAATAAAGACATTGAAACCGCATTGGTATTTACCCGAACCAAACACGGTGCCGATAAAGTGGTCAAAATCCTTTTGAAACACGACATCAAAGCCGAAGCGATTCACGGAAATAAATCTCAGAATGCCCGCCAAAATGCGTTGAATAACTTCAAGGAGAAATCGACGCGGGTATTGGTCGCTACCGACATTGCCGCGCGCGGCATTGACGTGGATGAATTGGCGTATGTAATTAATTTTGAAATTCCTGAGATTCCCGAAACCTACGTACACCGCATTGGTCGCACGGGCAGGGCAGGAGCCAAAGGAACAGCTTATTCTTTTTGCGATACCGAAGAAAGAGGTTCGCTGAAAGACATTCAAAAACTGATTGCCAAAGTAATTCCCGTCATTGAGGACCATCCTTTTCCGTTGAGCCAAAAGCCGGGCAACGAAGCGCCTAAAGCGCATAATGTGGCCAACACCAACCGAAATAATCGTCCGAGCCGGCCCGCATCCAATCCTTCGAGCCAACCCAAAACTCCGACCGGTAATGCGGACCGTGGCAAAAAACCGTGGTTTGCTAAGCGGGGTAGATAAAAACCTTCTCGTTTTTTTTACATAAAACCGTATCAATGAGATGCGGTTTTATTTTGCCTATGTGCGTAAATTTGCGGTGCAAATGCACTAATATCAAATAGAGTGGCCTCACCTTAACTCTGTAAATACTATAAATATGCAACCCGATTATTTGGCAAAAAGAACAACGGAACTGATTGATATTGACGGAAATATACACAAAGAAGTGTGGCAAAAGGCAGAGTGGAGTAAGCGTTTTGTGGATATGACAACGGGGGATTCCGGTATGTATAATACCCAAACAGCCATTCTTTGGAACGACACTCATTTGTACATTGCTTTTGTAGCGGAAGAGCCGTTTGTCGAAGCCAAACTTACCGAAAGAGACAGTATTGTTTTTCTGGAAAATGACTTAGAAGTGTTTATAGACGGCGATGACTGTTATTATGAATTGGAAATCAATGCCGCCAATACCATTTACGAAGTCTTCTTTATCTGGAAAGATGCCTACACGAAAGGTTCAAAATTTGATATTCCGCAATTTGATGTGCATCGTCCGCAAGCCTATACATTTGGGGGCGATTATGACCGTAACGGAGCCACTTTTTGGAAAGGAACCCACCCAAGGGGAATTCGTTGGGCTTTTACTGATTTTGATATGCCTGGCTTGACCACTGCCGTAAATATTGACGGTACCTTAAACGACAATTCCGACATAGATAAAGGTTGGAGCGCAGAAATAGCTATTCCGTGGAATAGCCTCGCACTTCTTGCCAACGGAAGAAGCATTCCCCCTTCAAAGGGCGATGTTTGGAAGCTGTTTTTGGGGAGATTTCAAAAACTGATGCCTGGTGGCAAAGAAGTACAGCCTCACCCTGCCATGGCCTTAAACAGTCACGGAGTATATGACACCCACTTGCCCGAAAAGTGGAGCCGAGTCATGTTTGTGGATTAGGTTGTAAATCTTGCACAGAGATTCACGGTTTATCTCATACAAGGCGCAATAGTTTTGGTCCGTTGACGCGCAGTCTGCTGAGCAGCGTCTCTACTTACAGAAAATTTAAAATTACAAACTTCAAAGACGCAAAATTTTGCGCTTCTACTTGGTGCAAATCGGGCAGGTACCCTGAATCAATAAGTTCACTTCTTTCGTAGCAAATCCCTGCGGTAATTTTAAATTGGGAACGTGGACATCGTCCAAGCAGGTGGTTTTGCCGCACAATTGGCACTTAAAATGAACGTGGTCGTGGTGGTGGTCATGGTCATGACAAACCTCTTTGCAAAGCGCATAACGCAGCCCTTCTTCATCCAATACCTTGTGTATGATGCCTTTATCTACGAACGTCTTTAGCGTACGATAAATCGTAACACGGTCGTAGAGGTCTTTGAGTCCGTTTTCTAAGTCTCCGTGCGATAAAGCCGAATCGCGATTGTACAGAATATCCAAAATATCTTCCCGGCATCCTGTATGGCGCAACTCGTGCAAACGTAATGTATCTTTGGCGAACGTATTCATAAATGATACAGCGAACGATTAAACGTTCTCTGTTACTGTTAAACTAATTTAAACACCCCGAAAGTTCTCAACTTTCGAGAAGTTATCAAAATTCCAACGCTTAAATTCTGAATTCATGATTAAAATCGGAATCATTAATGTGTCAGACCGTGCCAGTGCGGGTATTTACGAAGACATTCCCGGTAAAGCCATTGTGTCAACCCTCAACGAATATTTGACGAGTCAATGGGAACCTGTGTATCGGGTCATTCCAGATGAACAACACCTTATCAGTCAAGCCCTTGTCGAAATGTCCGACAAAGAAGGCTGCTGTTTAGTGGTTACCTGTGGCGGAACGGGGCCTGCCCTCCGCGATGTGACGCCTGAAGCCACGGAAGCCGTTTGTCAGAAAATGATGCCCGGCTTTGGTGAACTGATGCGGCAGGTAAGTTTGAAATACGTTCCTACGGCTATTTTGTCGCGCCAAACGGCGGGGATACGCGGGAAGACCTTGATTGTCAATTTGCCAGGTAAGCCTTCCGCCATTCGACAGTGTTTAGATGCAGTGTTTCCCGCTATTCCTTACTGTATTGATTTGATTGACGGACCCTTTCTGGAAACCAATGAGGCCGTGATGAAAGTGTTTCGGCCAAAGAGTTAAAAACGGATAGTCAGAAGAAGGTTTAGCTTATTCAAATAGCCTGAATGAGATTAGAATCAGTATTTTAATGACTTTACACATTACACTTTACACATTAACCTTTCCACTTTTTCCATGACTTCTGAAAAAATTGCTTCTCTTCGTCAGGAGATTGAGACCTACCTTAACACCGGTCTGTTACCTTTTTGGATTTCCCGCACGGTTGACAAAGAAAACGGCGGCTTTCTTACTCACTTCGACCAGTTTGGAAACGACTCGGGTGAAGATGAGAAATCGTTGATTGCTCAATCGCGCTCGGTATTTACCTATTCTTCCGTACATCGGGCGGGATATGGTGATGGAGTGTTTGCCGAAATGGCACGGCACGGCGTTGATTATCTGATTGATAAAATGTGGGACAACGAATTCGGTGGGTTTTATTGGATGACCAACCGTAAAGGCGAAGTTACCGTTGACCAAAAAATAGCGTACGGCCTGAGTTTCTGCATTTATTCTCTTAGTGAATATACGCTTGCCACGGGTGACCCGCGCGGACGTGAATACGCCGAGAAAACCTTTGATTTGTTGCAAAAATACGCCGTTGATACGCATTACGGCGGCTATTTTGAAATGTTTAACCGCGATTGGACGCTCAAAGGCCCCGGCGCAGCGGGTGGTGACCGCAAAACGCTCGATGTTCACATGCACTTGATGGAGGCATTTACGACCTTGTACGAGTGTACGGGCTTGGAGATTCACCGTCGTAAGTTGTTGGAAACCATCGAATTGCTCGTCAGTCGTGTAATGCACCCTGAATATGGGACGGGAATTCCGCAGTTTTGGGCCGATTGGCGCGTGGCTCCGCAAATCAAATTTGACATTGTGTGGGGGTGGGACCGTTTCAATCCGGACGGTCTGAAATCGGCGGCAGAAGACAATACCAGTTACGGACACAATTCAGAGTTTGCGTGGCTTTTGATGCACGCATTGGATGTGTTGGGACTGCCGTATGATACCTATCGCGACCAAATCACCAAATCCTACACTCATGCTGTAGAAAACGGAGTGGATTGGGAATTTGGTGGGGTATACGTAGAAGGTTCCCATTCCGGACAGGTGTACGACAAAGAAAAGGAGTTTTGGCAACAGGCCGAAATGCTCATCGGGATGTTAGATGCGTATCGCTTCCTGAAAGACGAAAAATACTTACAAGCCTACGAAAATATCCATCGGTTTGTGTTTGATAAAATGATAAACCACTCACTGGGCGAATGGTGGCCGCTCATGACCCGCGAAGGCGAACCGATTTGGAAGCACATGAGCCACTCGTGGAAAATCAACTACCACGATGTACGTTCGATGGTGCAGTCTATTATGCGGTTGGATAAGATTGCGAAGGGAGTGTAAAGGCAATTCAATAGAACACGGATAAAACGGATTTAACAGATAAATACGGATTTGAGTATCCGTTTAAATCAGTGAAATCTGTGTTCTATTTTTCTTTTCGCACAAAGCTCCAAACTGCCTTTCCTCCTTCCATAAATCTCAGCGTTGAGCTCCCTAATTCCCAAGTTTGCTGAGAAGGTAGGGAATTGACCTCAAAAACTACTTCGGTAATGCTGTACAAGTCGCTGTTGGACAGATTGATGTGATAGGTTACTTCTTCGCTGTCGGTAAAAGAAAAACCCGTTTCAGTTGGCTTTTTTGAATACCCAAAATCTTCGGTGAATTTTTTAAAAGCGGCATAAACAGTGGAATCGGCCCATAAAGTCAGCCCGATTACGTTGCATAAAATAGGGTTTTCAACGGGTGAAATGAGTGATTTATAACGGGTTAGAACGGTTTTTCGAGCCATCCATTCGGCTTTGGGTAAGTTATCGGCGGTGGCTTGAGGTTGCCATTTCTGTAAAAAAGTAGGTAAATATTCCATGGTCCAAACGGCTACGGGACTTTCGAGTGAGAACCCCGCAGGAATCAGCATTTCAAACCAGTTTACCTGACTGTCTTTGGCAGGTCGAGTGATGGTCAGGCGCGTTGAATGGAGCCATCTTTCCTGTAAAAGTGTTGTTTCTCCTTCCTGTTCCAAACCAAAGGCAATGGCCGAATCTCCTGCTTTTCGACTGGTTTCGGTGGTGACATCAAAAAACTCAAAATAGGTTTTTTCGCCGTAAAAATACAGGCCCGTATAGCTGCGGTCGGTGCGGTGCGTGGTGCGGATCTCGTTGGGGGCAAATTGATTCCTCAAAAAATCGCAATGCACAATGGCATCATACGTAGGGGCATCGAGGGTAAGGTAAAAATGGTTGAGAAGAACTTGGAGTGAAAGCATATTATTTTATCACTAATTTTTGAACTAAAACCTCTCCCTGCTGTTCTAAAACGATGATGTACACGCCCTCCGGAATGGAGGTGAGTGTGGTTTTTATGGTATGCATTCCCACGGGAAACAACTCATTGGTCAATACGCAAACCGTTTGCCCCTCTAAATTCATCATTTTCAGGTTGACCTTAGCGGGAAGTTTCAACTTGAATTCCACCGTTACATTTTCGGTAGCAGGATTGGGATATACCTTGAAATAGCTACTGTTGGGCAGCTCATCAATGGTAGTAATGGGTGGAGTCGAGTTCAAGGTTTTCAAAATCCAATTTTGGGCATCCAACGTTATCGTTTCCTGTTTTCCCTTTACATCAATGTTAAAATACTGTTCGGCTTGATTATTGAACACGATTGCTGTGTTGGGCAGCTCATCAATGGCAGTAATGAGTGTGAGTGGAGTCGAGTTCAAGGTTTTCAAAATCCAATTTTGGGCATCCAACGTTATCGTTATCGGTTTTCCTTTTACATCAATGTTAAAATACTGTTCGGCTTGATTATTGAACACGATTGCTGTACTGTCTTTGACGGATGTTTTGATTTGAAAAGGAATCGGCATGGTAAAATACGACGGTTCCGTAGTACGAGTGCTTTGTTTGACCCTCAGATTGATACGATATACATTGTTGGGTTTTTGTTGATACGTCCAACCGAAACTATAGGTAGGGAAACCTTCGCCATAAATCCATTCGTTGAAAAAGTAGTCTAATTTTTGTCCCATCACGGCTTCGGCAACGCTTTGAAAATCTTTGGTGGTGGCATTGGCATAAGCGAACTTTGAAGATACATACGTACGCAGAATTTGAAAAAACTTTTCATCCCCCACGATGCCGCGCAGCATGTGCAATACAATCGAACCCTTCGCGTAGGTACGGTTACTGTTGAAAATCTCGTCGGAGTTCGACGCGTTTCGTACAAAAATCGAACCGGTAGCATTTTTAGCCCGTACCATTTGGGCTTGAATAAAAGCGTTGTAAGCCTTTTTTCCTCCCAAGTATTCCTGCCAAATGGCTTCGCCGTACGTGGCAAAGCCTTCATTGAGCCAAATGTGCTCCCACGTTTGACAGGTGATTTTATTCCCAAACCATTGATGCGCCAATTCATGCGCAATAAGACTTTGACCGTAGCTTCCTATCGAGGTACACGTTTGATGCTCCATGCCACCACCAAAGCCGCATTCGGCATGACCATATTTCTCTTTCAAAAAAGGATAAGCTCCAAACTTCTCCGAAAAGACTTTCAGCATCGTGACGGTCTGATCTAAGTTCTTCTTGTTGGCGGCGGTTAAGTTGTCAGGCTGTACGAAGTGGCTCACCAACATCGAATCGGTGGCGTTGTATTTGTAGTAATTTTTGTACTGCGTATAGTTGCTGCACGCCACCGAAATCAGGTAAGGCGAAATGGGATAGCGATTTTTCCAACGATACGTTTTGGTATTGTTGGGGTTGGTGACTACACTTTGTAATGTGCCATTGGAAACTGACACAAAATAAGAAGGCGCTGTAATCCAAACATCCGACGAATCGGCTTTGTCGGCAGGGTTGTCTTTGCTTGGAAACCAATCTGGGCTTCCGTAAGGTTCGCTCAGGCTCCACATGGCCTGTGATTTTTTCTGATTGATGAGTCCAAATGAAAACGAGCCCAAACCCGTGGTGGCAGGAAGCCCTTGGTAGAAAATATTGAGAGAAACGATTTGACCGGCAGCCAACGTTTTAGAAAGCGTTATATTCAGACGATTGTTGGCATGGGCGAAATTAACCTTTTTGCCCGCGACTTTTACGGAATCTACTTTCAAAACCGAGTTTAAATCCAGAAAGCAACTCGTCAGATTGCTTTTTGCTTTTAGGTTGACCAGCACATCACCAATGAGGTATTTGGTCGTATAAGTCAGCGATAAATTGAGTCGATAATAGATGACATCCACGTTATCGTCGCCTGGGTAGGCCAAGCGGGAGCGCGGATTCTGAGAAAGCCGCCCGAAATATCGAATTTTGGCTTCTGCACATTGCAAGCTGCCATCGTCCTGCGAGAAAGAAACGGGCGAGATGAGTAAAAGAAAAATCAAAAATTTGAAAGTTCTCATAAGTAACTAATCAGAATTAAACGTTATACATTTTTGGGTATTTTTTGTAATTAAATCTGTAAAATCAATGATAAGTAGTTGAGCAAATTTAGGTATTTTTTATTATTTTCGTGTCATGGGACGTAAGAAAAAACATATTGAGTTAAGCGAAAGCGAGCGAATCACCTTACCAGAAGAGTCAAAGCATCACCCTATATCTGAGTTTTGTTAAAAATATCAAGGCTTATTATTAAATAATTCAGGCATGGATTATGATAAAATAACACAGCATTTAGAGGTCAATAAAAACACAGTTTGCAACTGGGTTAAAGTTTGGCAAAAGCAAGTTATTGCTGGTTTGGCTCGAAAAAATGGACAAGGGCGGAGACAAATTTTAAGTGTCGATAATAAAAAACACACGGAGGTTTTAGATAGAGTTGTCGAGAATCATTATCAAAATATCAAAGCAATTCAAGCTGAATTGGTAAAAGAATTGGCACTGCCGATGAGTTCTGATAGAGTCAAAAGGTTTTTAAAAAAATAATTATTCCTACCGACGTGTTCGCTACTGTACCCACAAAGCGCAAGATAAAATAGACTATGCCGACAAGCATGAGAAATGGAAACTATGACTAACTCTTTCAATATTAGGGTACATAGAACTATATTTTGCTGACGAATCGGGCTGTACAACGAAACCGCATCGGCGGTCTGACTTACAGTCCATATGCTTGGCAAAAAAAGGTGAAATACAGAGGCTTTTACTAAAAGAAACAATAGTAGGCTGAACGTTTTAGGCATAATGAGTCTCTCGTGTCATCTAACGGTTTATCACAGTGAGCAAAGCCTTGATGGTGAATTTATTAAAAACTCGTTGAGCGATTTTTGCAAAAGAGAGCATAAAAAGCCCAGAGTAATTGTAATGGATAACGGACCAATTCATCATGCGCAAATTGTTAAAGATGAGTTTGAAGAATGGCAAAGCCAAGAAGTGTCTATTTTCTTTTTACCCACTTACAGTCCTCTTTTTGATGGTGTACTTCGGCACACGTGGCCATGTAGCTGGTAAATGCTTCTCTCATCGAAAAAAGAGGTTTTCCGCCTTCAAGCATCCAACGGTATTCGCCGTCGTGTCTCAGTAGGCGATATTCGGTACGGTAGCCTACATGGTGAACGTGAAGGGACTACAAACCCGCGACGTTAGGAAAGCAGGTTTGTACGCTCAAAACGTTTCTTCGTGAAGCAACGGAGGAAGGTATCAATACCAATTTGAAATTTCAGAGCAAGGCGTTTAAAACGGTTGAGGATGAATCAGACAGCATCTCTCTAACAGAGGAAGAATTGGCCGCAATGTATGCGCTCAACTTGTCAGATAATCCATGTTTGGATAAAGTGCGCGATTTGTTTTTGATTGGGGCAAATACAGGTTTACGATTTTCAGACTTCACGACCATTAAACCGCACAACCTCAAAAAAGTAATTGATGAATATAATCTTGAAATCATACAGCCCTTACGGTGAGGGAGTTATTGAACTATGAGGGGGGGAGGGTCAAAAGTTCAGGACTTTTTCGCGCGTTGATCCATGTACCCCTCCTTGCGAAATATTGGCAAAACTAAAGGGGGGGGGAGCTAATACCGAAACAAAAATATAAGATACTGAAAATCAATAAATTACTTTGCTATCAGGGTAAAAAGTAGCACTTTTAAGTGGCTTTCAAGGCTTAAAATAAGGCTCGCAAAGGGGTACTAAGGCATCAAAAACAAGTTGTATTTATGGAAGCAACATTAGGAGCAATAGTGAAAGACGCGCGGCTTTACAGAGGCTTAACTCAAAAGCAGTTAGCCGCTAAATTAGGGGTTACTCAGCAAATTATTTCAAGCATAGAAGCAGATAGAAATACGCCTAATGTCTATACACTGATACAGATTGGTAAAGCTTTAGGGCTTACATTATGCCTTTCTTATAGGTAGAATTAAATGAGAAAAAAAGCTTATAATTGCAGGTTACCCTCACTTAAATCAGAGGTAAGGAAAGAATTTTAACGAAGCAGTACCCATGTCCATAGACCACAAAAAACAGCTTGAACAACAGCTTTGGAACATCGCTAACACCCTACGGGGAAAAATGAACGCGGATGAATTTAGAGATTATATCCTTGGATTTATTTTTTATAAGTACCTATCCGAGCGGATGAACCTCTTTGCTAATGAAATCTTACAGGAAGACGGACTAACGTATAATATCATAGACGAAACCACCGAAGAAGGACAGCAATACCTGGAAGCCATCAAAGAAGAAGCTTTAGAACAATTGGGCTTTTTTCTGAAACCCAACGAACTATTTCACGAAATAGCCGAACGGGGTAAGGCCGAAACCAATAACTTTATCTTGGAAGACTTAGCCAATATCCTCACCAATATTGAGCAAAGTACAATGGGCTCGGATAGCGAAGACGATTTTAATAAACTCTTTGAAGACCTTGATTTGACTTCTACCAAATTAGGCCGTACCGAAGCCGCCAAAAACGAAATCATTACAAAGGTACTTTCTCACTTAGATACGATTGACTTTGAATTACAAAACACCGAGGCCGATGTATTGGGCGATGCGTACGAGTATCTGATTGGACAGTTTGCGAGCGGAGCGGGCAAGAAAGCAGGGGAATTTTACACCCCTCAACAGGTTTCGACCATTTTGGCAAAAATAGTAACGACGGGCAAAACCAAGATAAAATCAGCGTATGACCCTACTTGCGGCTCAGGCTCTTTACTGCTTCGTTTGCAGAAAGAAGTAGAAGTAGCCAATTTTTACGGGCAAGAACTCAACCGCACCACCTACAATTTAGCGCGGATGAACATGATAATGCACGGGGTACATTACAAAAAGTTTGACATTCGCCAAGACGATACGCTCGAACACCCGCAGCACATAGACCAACGTTTTGAAGCCATTGTAGCCAATCCCCCGTTTTCGGCTATTTGGTCGGCAAGCCCGTTGTTTATGTCCGACGACCGTTTTAGCCAATACGGTAGGCTTGCCCCCGGTTCTAAAGCTGATTTTGCGTTTGTGCAGCACATGATTCATCATTTGGCCGAAAACGGCACCATGGCCGTAGTAGTGCCTCACGGGGTACTGTTTAGAGGCGGGGCAGAAGGACACATACGCCAATACCTGATTGAAGACCGTAACTATTTGGATGCGGTTATCGGTTTACCTGCCAATATCTTTTACGGTACGTCTATTCCTACCTGTATGTTGGTGCTGAAAAAATGCCGCGAAAATCCCGACAACGTACTGTTTATTGACGGTAGCCAACACTTTGAGAAATCAAAAGCCCAAAACTACCTACGGGACAGCGACGTTGAGAAAATAGTAAGCACTTACCGCAACCGCACCCAAGAACCAAAATACAGCCATAAAGCAACGCTGGACGATATACGCGCCAACGAGTACAATCTGAATATACCGCGCTACGTAGATACGTTTGAGGCAGAAGGCACCATTGATATAAACACCCTTGCCGCCCAACTGAAAAGTTTAGATTTGGAAATGGCCCAAACGGATCAAACCATTGCCGATTTTTGTAAAGAATTGGGCATTGGAACCCCGTTTTGAAATAAACCCCGATTTTAAAACATGCAAATACTGTCGGACATAAAAAACATACTCCACCAAGCAAGGCAAAAGGCGTATCAGAGTATCAATTTGGCAATGGTGCAAGCCTATTGGCTCATCGGCAAGCGAATTGTGGAAGAAGACCAACAAGGCGAAGCACGTGCCGTTTATGGAAAAGCACTTTTAAAAAACCTTTCGGCTCAATTACAAAATGAATTTGGTAAGGGTTTTTCTGAAAGAAACTTGGAACAAATGAGGGCGTTTTATTTAAACTACTCAATTTCGCAGACAGCGTCTGCGAAATCTCAAATTGTAGTTGGTAATACCCCCAATTTTCAATTGAGTTGGTCGCATTACTTGATGCTCATTGCCATCAAAGATCCCAACGAAAGGGCATTTTATGAAAATTTACCGTTCTAAATCATGGAATTAACACGCTATAATTCTTTACTCAATGATATAAAAATCAGGGTAAAAAACGCCCAAATCAAGGCAACACTTTCTGTAAATGCCGAAATGATTTTGATGTATTGGGACATTGGGATAATGATTCTCAAACGGCAACAAGAAAAAGGTTGGTCGGCAGGTATAATTCCGAAATTGGCTACTGACCTCAAAAACGAACTCCCCGAGCAAAAAGGGTTTTCCGAACGAAACTTAGGATATATGTTACGATTCGCCAAAGAATATTCAATTTTGCAACAGCCTGTTGCAAAATTGAATTATAAAAATCTTTTGCTTGCGATTCCGTGGGGCCACAATATTTTGTTGATGGAAAAAATTAAAGAAGTAGAAAAAAGATTTTGGTATATCGAGCATATCATTGCCGGCGGTTGGAGTAGAGCCGTTTTGAGCAGTATGATAAAATCAAAACTACTTGAAAGACAAAAATTATCTGTTAGCAACTTTGACTCCTATTTACCAAATCCACAATCTGAATTAGCAAAAGAAACCCTTAAAGACCCGTATATCTTTGACTTCCTGACGCTTGCCGAGCCTTTTGCGGAACGTGAATTGGAAATCGAATTAGTGAAACATATTGAAAAATTCTTGCTTGAACTCGGTACTGGGTTTGCCTTTGTGGGAAGACAGTATCATTTGAATGTGGGCAACCAAGATTTTTATATTGACCTTCTGTTTTATCACCTAAAAATGAGGTGCTTTATTGTGATTGACCTAAAAAAAGGCAATTTCAAACCCGAATATGCCGGTAAAATGAATTTTTATTGCTCCGTAGTTGATGATACGCTAAAACACCCAACCGACCAACACACAATAGGGCTAATACTTTGCGAAAACAGCAACAAGATAATTGCTGAATATGCCTTACGAGATACCAACAAACCCATTGGAGTGTCTGAATATGAATTGACGAGGGCATTACCCGAAAATCTAAAATCAAGCCTACCGAGTATCGAAGACATTGAAACCGAATTATCAAACAACTAAAACCATGACCACACAAATACCAAGATAAAACCATTGCCGATTTTTGTAAAGAATTGGGCATTGAAACCCCGTTTTGAAATGAGTTACTCGTATCTTTATAAAAACAAAAGACGATGCTAAACGAACAGGAATTAGATTATCTGGAACAGCAAATTCCGATTTTGGCCGAAACGGCTACCAAGCAAGCCTATTGGCAAACGCTCGCCTCGGGCGATAAAGTGATGATTGCCGAAGATGGAAAACTCATCGAAGTGTCGCCCGATGGAAGTCGAAAAATTATCAAAGAAATTGGAAAACCGAGTAAAGTAACACAACGGTTTTTGAAAATACCAAGATAATGGAGATACCAAGACTTAGAATGTTTGCGGGACCCAACGGCTCGGGTAAAAGCACCATTAAATCGGTTGTTTCATCAAAATTACTGGGGCATTATCTGAATCCCGATGAGATAGAAAAAGAAATAAAAGACAGGGATTGCCTTGATATTAGAGGATATAATATTCAAACCAACGAACGGGAGATAAGGGCTTTCTTTGACAAACACCCACTGATTGAGAAAACGGAACTGGGCGATTTTACCTACGAAATCAAGTATATTCAATCCGAATTTATTGATTTCAGCGATGTAGGCATTGATTCGTACATGAGTGCCATACTGACCGATTTTTTGAGGCATAAATACTTAGAAACCCATCAATCGTTTACTTTTGAAACCGTGATGTCTTCGCCCGACAAGGTTGAAATTCTGAAAAAAGCCCAACAATTGGGCTATAAAACCTACCTGTATTTTGTGGCAACCGAAGACCCTGCCATTAATGTACTCCGAATAAGCCACCGGGTAAAAATGGGCGGACATCCTGTGCCGACTGACAAAGTAATTGCGAGATATTACCGCTCACTTGACTTGCTTTTTGAGGCAATAAAATACACCAACAGAGCTTATATTTTTGATAACTCGGGCGATGCCAAAACTTGGATTGCCGAAATAACCAACGGTATAGACATTGAATTTAAGTCTGAAAATATACCTCTTTGGTTTGAAAAAAATGTATTACAGAAATTCATACAACCATGACCACACAAATACCAAAATTGCGCTTTCCTGAGTTTGAAGGGGAATGGGAAAAGAGAAATTTGGGAGAAATAACCGTCTGGGCTTCTGGAGGAACACCATCTAAAGAAAATGAAAGTTATTGGAATGGCGATATTCCTTGGATTAGTGCTTCATCCATGAGAGGTAAAGAGTATTATAATTCAGATTTAAAAATAACAATTGAAGGCTTAAAGAATGGCTCAAAATTAGCTAAAAAAGGAAGTCTTCTTATTTTGGTTAGAGGTAGTATGCTCTTTAATAAAATACCCATTGGAATCGCCAAAAAGGACGTTGCTTTTAACCAAGATGTAAAATCAATTGTAGTCAATGAAAGTGCAGAGGCTGAATATATGTTGCTTTGGTTTGAGTACTCAGAATCCAAAATAATGAATATGGTTTCCGGAACAGGTATTGGCGCGGGGAAATTAGATTTAGCTGATTTGAAAGCCTTAAATATATCTCTCCCCACTCTCCCCGAACAAACCAAAATAGCCAACTTTCTCACCGCGATAGATACCAAAATCCAACAACTCACCCAAAAGAAAGCCCTACTGGAAGCCTACAAAAAAGGCGTAATGCAGCAGCTTTTTAGCCAAACCATACGCTTTAAAGACGAAAATGGAGAGGATTGTGCTGATTGGGAGGAGAAGAAACTGGGGGAAGTAGCACCTTTACAAAGAGGTTTTGATTTGCCAGTTGATAAAATTGTCAATGGAAAGTTTCCAGTTGTATTTTCAAATGGAATTTTAAAGTTTCATAATGAATATAAAGTTAAAGCGCCCGGAGTCGTAACTGGCCGTTCTGGTACAATCGGAAAAGTAACATTCGTTAGTACAAATTATTGGCCTCATAATACATCTCTATGGGTGACCGATTTTAAAGGAAATTACCCCGAGTTTATTTATCATTTTTATAAATATTATGATTTATCAAGATTTGGCGCAGGTTCTGGTGTACCAACTTTAAATAGAAATGATGTTCATAGTCAAATAGAAAGTTTTCCCACCCTACCCGAACAAACCAAAATAGCTAACTTTCTCACCTCCATTGATGCCAAAATCGAAACCGTAGCGAAGAAGATAGAACAAACGCAAGCCTACAAAAAAGGCTTATTACAACAAATGTTTGTGTAAAGCCCTTGCCTATTATAATTAAAAATCACGCCTTTACGGTTTAATTAAATGGGAGTTTTACGTTGGTGGCAGTGTTATTTTATCGCTATTTTGGGTAATCCAATCTTTTTTAGCACTTCGTTGGCTTTTGCTAATTTTTCGGGAAACAAGTTTTTCCCTTTGTACTTTTCTAAAGACTTGTCAATCACTACAATTGGCGTTTTTCGTTTGTTTAGCTCCTCGATTGTCATAATTGTGCGAGTCCATTGAGTTTTGTGTTGCTCTTAGTATTACCGCCAGCCTACGTAGCGATCAGCGATGAGGCGGCACTATTGGTATCGTTTTACTTTTGCGTTTTTTGGAGTCCTGCTTTCGCTAATATTTCATTTGCTTTTGCCAACTTCTCCGGAAATAAAGTCTTACCTCTAAATTGTTCTAACTTTTTGTCAAAAACAATAATAGGAATTTTTGAATTATTTAATTGATCTACTGTCATAATAGGCAAGTTTATTGTTTCTTGGTAGTAGGATTTACGCAAAACCCAAAGGGTTGGCATGATGATAGCCAAAAAATGTCCCAAATGCGATAAAATCCCGAATCGGACTGCCGAAGCAGGGATGACACCCTTTCAGGGTTCAATAGGCCACAAAAATACTTTTATCTCTATAATAATGGTATCCCTGCTTCGGCAGTCCGATGCTTCGGCAGTCCGATGCTTCGGCAGTCCGATACGGGATAATTCAAACTCTGCGTAAGCCCCCCCAAACGGCAAAGTATTTATTGGATATTTGTTTCCAAATTTAGAAACTTTATTTACTTTTGTGGCGTTAAACAAAGAACATTAAATCGGATCACCGAAGCGAATGAAATATTTTGAGACGAGGTTTATGGAAGAAGCAAACGAGTTTATAGCAGAACTTGACCCAAAGACCATCAAAAAAATATTTTACAATATTGACCTTGCTGAACAGACGAATGACCCAAAGTTGTTCAAGAAACTGCAAAATGACATTTGGGAATTTCGGACAAAATTTGCAGGACTTCAAATTAGGTTGCTTGCATTTTGGGACAAGTCAGACAACTAAGGAAACGTTAGTAATTGCTACCCACGGCTTCATTAAAAAAGTCGATAAAGTGCCAGCAAATGAAATTGACCGTGCAGTAAGACTAAAAGACAAATATTTCAACAACAAACCCAAAAAGTAATCATCATGGCAACTAAGGAAATCAAGACGTATTCGCTTGCCGAAATGAAGGACAAGTATATCGGCAAAGTCGGGACAATTGACCGTGACGAATACGAGTATGAACTTCGTATGGACGTGTTAGGAAAAATGATTAAATCTGCAAGACAAGAGCGCCACCTGACACAAGAAGAACTTGGGAAACTTATTGGTGTGCAGAAAGCTCAAATTTCTAAACTCGAAAACAGTGCAAACAGTGCGACAATTGACACAGTTTTAAAAGTTTTTAGGGCATTAAAAGCAGAGATTAATTTTAACGTAAAACTTGAAGATAATTTTGTTAAAATCGTCTGACAGAAAAGAAAGCCGAACGCATGAGAAGGGAAATAGGTTAGATCGGAAAAGCGAACCTTTATGGAAATAGAAAATGAGTACACAGTCGGAGCAACTACTGGAAGATAACCTTATCAAGCAACTGACGACGGATTTGGGCTATACCTATGTAGCTATCAGCGATGAGGCAGCACTATTGGCCAACCTCAAAACACAGTTGGAAAAGCACAATAACGTGAGGCTTACCGATAGGGAATTTGGACAGGTACTCAACCACCTCAACAAAGGCAACATCTTTGAACGGGCTAAAATACTCCGTGATAAGATGCAACTCACACGAGAGAACGGGCAGAGCGTTTACATTGAGTTTTTGAACATGGATTTTTGGTGTCAAAACCAATACCAAGTAACCCGCCAAATCAAAAACGAAGGCTCCTATAAAAACCGCTATGATGTTACGCTTCTTATCAATGGGTTGCCATTGGTGCAGATAGAACTTAAAAAAAGAGGGCTGGAACTCAAAGAAGCCTTTAATCAAATCAACCGTTATCAGCGGCATTCTTATTGGGCTTCTTATGGATTGTTTCAGTATGTTCAAATCTTTGTGATTAGTAACGGGGTAAATACCAAATACTTTGCCAATAACCCAAAAGATGGTTTTAAACAAACCTTCTATTGGTCGGATGTTCAAAACAAGCCTATCCGACAACTGGAAGCCTTTTCAGCCGCGTTTTTGGAAGCCTGCCACCTTTCCAAAATGCTCACCCGTTACACAGTACAACATGAGACGTGGCAAATCCTGATGGTCATGCGCTCGTATCAGTACTACGCTACGGAGGCAATTATAGAGCGCGTGAAGAACACCCGCAGCGGCGGACCGCATAAGAACGGGTATATATGGCATACCACAGGCTCAGGAAAAACGCTTACATCCTTTAAAACAAGTCAAATATTAGCCACCTTGCCGCAGGTGCATAAGGTGGTGTTTGTGGTGGACAGGAAGGATTTAGACTACCAAACCCAAAAAGAATTTGACAGTTTTTCTAAGGGCAGTGTGGATGCGACGGAATATACGGGCGATTTGGTCAAGAAATTTACGGACGATACCAAAATCATTGTAACGACCATTCAGAAGCTTTCCAACGCTATCAGTAAGCAGCACCACCTCAAACACATGGACGCGCTGAAAGATAAGCGGATTGTCTTTATTTTTGACGAGTGCCACCGCAGTCAGTTTGGGGATACCCACGACGATATAAAGAAGTATTTCAGCAACGCCCAACTTTTCGGCTTTACAGGAACTCCGATTTTTGTAGATAACTCCGTCAAAAACGAACGGGGCAAACGAACCACCAAAGACCTCTTTGATGAATGTTTGCATAAGTACGTCATTACCGACGCCATCCGCGACGAAAACGTGTTACGCTTTACGGTAGAATACGTAGGCAAGTACCGCAGGAAAGACGATACCCGAACGGAAATAGACATAGAGGTAGAAGCCATTGACACCAAAGAGTTGATGGAATCGCCGCAGCGGCTCGAAAAGATTGTAGATTACATCATCGCCAACCACGAAAAGAAGACGCATAACAAAGAGTTTACCGCGATGTTTTGCGTCAATAGCGTAGATACGCTGATAAAGTACTACGAACTCTTTAAAGCCAAAAAGGAAGAAGGGAAACATCATTTAAGGGTCGTTACTGTCTTTTCCTACACCGCCAACGAAGACGACAAAAACGCCAACGGGATGCTACCCGATGAGGATTTTGGCATTGAGAATGAACCGTTACGTATGGCAGCAGAACCCAAAGTGGCGTATAGAAACGAAAAACTCATTACCGAAAACAAACATACCCGCGAAAAGTTGGACGAGTTTATTGGTGATTACAATAAGATGTACAACACCAAATACTCAACCAAAGACAGCCAAAATTTTTATAACTACTACAAAGACATTGCCAAACGGATAAAGGAGCGGGAAAAAGAAGGAAGCAAAGAAAGCGACCGCGTGGACATTTTGTTGGTCGTCAATATGTTTTTAACGGGCTTTGACGCCAAAAAACTCAATACCCTGTACGTGGATAAGAACCTGAAATACCACGGCTTGATTCAGGCGTTTTCGAGAACGAACCGAATTTTGAACGAAAAGAAATCGCAGGGCAATATCGTTTGTTTCCGTAACCTGAAAAACGCCACGGATGATGCCATTACGCTTTTTTCCAACAAAGAGGCCAAGGAAGAAATCATAATGAAGCCGTATGAAGACTACGTAACCAAGTTTAACAAAGCCTACGAAAAGCTACTGCAAATAACACCCACCGTAGATAGTGTAGATGAGTTGCCAAGTGAGGAAGAAGAACTGGAATTTGTCAAAGCGTTTCGGGAATTGATACGGGTTAAAAATATTATGTCCACTTTTTCAGACTTCCAATTTGAAGACCTGCAAATGGACGAACAGGATTTTGAGGACTTCAAAAGCAAGTACTTAGACCTGCATGACAAAGTAAAAAGCAATACGCAGAAAGAAGCCGTATCTATTCTAAATGACGTTGATTTTGAATTAGAATTGATTCAAAGGGATGAAATAAACGTAGCCTATATCCTTCGTTTATTGGCCCGGCTCAAAGAGGTATCAGCAACCGAACAAGCCAAGCAGCGCAAAGAAATCATGGAACTACTTTCGGGTGAGGTACAGCTACGGAGCAAACGGGAATTGATAGAGAAATTTATCAATGAGAATTTACCCATCATTGAAGATGCCGACGATGTACAAGGCGAGTTTGAGGAATATTGGGAAGCCGAACGTCAAAAAGGGTTTGAAGCGATTTGGAAGGAAGAAAAGCTAAACCCTGACAAACTGCATACTATCGTTAGTGACTACCTGTTTTCGGGTCATAAACCACTAAAGAACGATGTTATCAAAATCTTAGAAGTGCTACCGAAAACCCTACAACGAAAAACCATAGGCGAAAGAATCATTGAGAAAATTGTCGGCTATGTAGATACTTTCTTTAATGGGATGGAGGGGTAGGAGGCTTGAAAAGTAGTAAATTAAATTCTTAGAGGCCTTGAAAATTACTTTAAAAGAGACGATTTTTTGCTTTGCGCCTTCCGTTGCTTAACCAAATGCTTAACATCTGCCATAAGGAAAAAGCCTAATTATCTGATTGTAGATAATTAGGCTTTTTCCTTGTAGCGGGGAGCAGGATCGAACTGCCGACCTTAGGGTTATGAATCCTACGAAAATTGGTCTTATATGAATTCATCTGGTTTAATATAGTCTGATAGTCAGATAGTTACAAAAATAACAATTCAGAAAAAATCATAAAAAAACGCAATTTGTTGTACCTATGTTGTACCAAATCTTCTTATCTTTGTTTTGTGAATGTAAAATCATCAAACAAAATACACTTTTTCTATGGCATCATCCTTAAAAATTGTGCTGCGCAAAAAGAAGAACAATGACGGCACTTATCCCTTGGCTATACGCGTTACCGTCGATCGCAAAACAACTTATATTTATTTAGGCCATAACTTAAAAGAAGTTGATTGGGATGCGGTCAATCAAAAGGTAAAAAAGTCTTATCCCAATGCAGTGCGCTTAAATCATTTAATCTTACAAAAGAAAACAGAAGTCAGCGACAGCCTGATTGCCGCCCAAGGGCAAACCAAGACTGTTACGCTTAGTGCCGTGCGTAAAACCATGACCCCGACTATAGAGGCAAGCTTCTTTGCACAAGCAGCGATTTTTATCGATAATATGCGTAAGGCTGGAAAATATAACCGTGTAAAGACCGACCAAACACGGATTAACCATTTTAAGGAGTTTCTAAAGGAGAAAGATATTTTGTTCTCTGAGATCACGGTGCCGCTGCTCAACCGCTACAGGGCTTATTTAAAAGGCTCCAGAGGCATTTCTGAGCGAACCATAGTGAATCACCTGCTGATTATCCGAACGATCTATAATCAGGCCATCAAGGGCGGCCTAGTCGATAATAAAGCTTATCCTTTCGGCAAAGATAAGATTGCCATTAAGTTTCCTGATTCCGTCAAGATTGGCCTAATCCCTGATGAGGTAAAGCTGATTGAAGAGCTGGACCTATCAGATAGCCCTTATACTCACCATGCCCGCAATATCTGGTTATTCTCTTTTTATTTTGCAGGGGTGCGTATATCTGATGTCCTGCGTATGAAGTGGTCAGACTTGCAGAATGAGCGACTTTACTACGCGATGGGCAAGAACCTCAAAGCGGGGTCGCTCAAAGTGCCTGATAAGGCTTTACGGATTATTGAACAATATAGAGCCGATAAAAAGAAAAATAACTTAATCTTCCCAGAACTCAAAGTTTTGGACGATCTCAATGATACGTACAATGTGCAGCGTAAGATTTCTTATGCGGTCAAACGGCTCAACAAAGCACTGCTGCAAATAGCCAAACTGGCAAAGATCACAAAGCCGCTAACGATGCACATATCCCGCCATACCTTTGGCAATATTTCAGGTGAAAAAATCCCTGTGCAGATGCTGCAAAAGTTATATCGGCATTCGAATATTACAACGACGATTGGATACCAGGCTAATTTTACCAATAAGACGGCCGATGATGCGTTGGAGGCGGTGATTGGAAGTTAAGACCTAACAAACTCACTCAACAACCTGTAATCATTTGCATCAGCAGCTTTTAAAGCCGTGATATAACGTTTGCGAACGTCGTTTGCGCTGGAGAGATCGTCGCTGCCCCATGTAAATGGGTCTTGCTTAAATATTTCTGTTAAAATGACATCTGTTATGAGGCGTGAATGACGACCGTTTCCATTTGGAAATAAATGTATCAAAACCAGACGATGATGAAAACGATAGGCAATTTCATCAGGTGAATACGATTTAAACTCTATCCATGTCTTTGTATCATCGAGCAGGTTGCGTAGTTCCATACGGACTTTTGTCCATGACACACCAATATTTTTATCAGATCGGCGAAAATTCCCAGCCCATTGCCAGACTTTGTGGAACATTTTTTCGTGCAAGAGAAGAATAAAATCTTCATCCAGAATATCTGATTTACGTCTGCGGCCAAGCCAGGATAGCGCATCTTGAATATTATCCTGCTCCCAGCGGTCAAGTTCACCACGGGTGGTAATATGCCTGAGCTTCAAGCCATCTTGTTCTTCTGGGGTTAAGGGCGTAGCGCCTGGGGGATAATTAAACTCTGTCATTCGTCCCAGAAATCTTTGGCATCTTCAATCATAATCTTTTGCACCAAATCATCAAAGGCTTTAGCCTTTTCCTCGGTGCTCAGTTCCTGCTCTTCCAGACGCATAGTGTGATTAACCCGCTGCATACGCTTCAAAGCGATTTTCTTTGCCTGTTGCCTGACCATATCCTCAAGGCCATCCCGTGGAATGAAACCATAAACAAACGTCATGTTCAGACCTTCGGCAAGTTTCTTTAATGAGGAGAGTTTGAGATCGCCATCTATTTCGGCATTCTCAAGCCGAGAGATACGCGATTGATCAATGCCGACACGTTTTGCCAACTGTGTCGTAGACATGCCTAGTGCTTCGCGTAACAGCTTAATCCAGCCATTATCCGATTGGAGAAGGGGTAACAACGGGCTTTTCAGCCTTTTATCCAGTTGTTCCCGAACCAGCTTTTTGTCCCAGTAGGTCATTTATGCTATATATAACATTAGAGTGTTAATATTTAATGACAATAATAGCATAAAAATAATAAATAACAATGCTATTTACAGCATTATATAATTGGCATTGAGCAACGATTTAGTAGGCTCCATAATTTAAGGTAAGCCTTTAATAGCATTTTATCATCTTGATTAAAAATCTATATTCCCTAATTATTAACATTTAAAAAGTAGTTTTAACTAATTGTATTTCTATTAATCTCTGGCTGAAATATAATTTACTTGCAATTTTATGAATGCATATTATAAAATAGATAATCTTACTTAGGGGGAAAAATGACACAAGATATTTCACCAGCAGAAAATGCTTATACAAACGCATATGAAACATTTTCAGAAAAAAGCGCTGCTATTATTAAAGAAAATAAAGAGAATAAAGCTCTGGAAAAATTGAATGAGCTATTTCTTAATATCGATAGCCCTTCACCAGCTTTACTTGAAGAAATTCCAGCTCATATCGAGCAATTGATCAAGACATTTGGCAACCGTAACGGCAGCGCTAATCCCATTGTTGCTTTAGCTGAAAACTATGTGAAAAAACATAAAGCAGGACGCATCGTCGCTGGTAATGCTCTGATCAAAGGTGCAGATTCTATGCTGACTGGATCAGTCTATGGTGACTATAGTGGTGGCTTCCCACATGAAATCCGGTTAGGACTTTTTTATGCCGATAAAGGCCTGGAGCTGAACAAAGGTCAATTAAATGATGTAAGCACCGCTTATCTGGCAAAAACATTCAATGCCTACGAAGGTTGGTCAGAATGCAAAGGTTTATATAAAAACTTCAGTAAAGAACATACACAACTTGCAGCGAATAAACGTGCTGTTGCTGATAAAATCATCGAACTATCTAATAAACATGTATACCTCAAAGGCTCAACAATCGAGGGTGAACATTTTGTCCCTGTAAATATGGTTAGCCGCGCCCTTGAACTTAGCACTTCTAATGATAAAGCCGCTGTTGAAAACACATTTAACAACATCTTATCTGCAGATAATGTAAGAATAGAGCACGCTCAAGGCTATAATATCTTTATTGAATCCGCAATACAAAAAGGTCTTCTTTTCCCAGAGATTGCACTTGAAAAGCTTAAAGAAAAAGTTGAACGCGTAAAACAAGTTTATTATGATCCGAAATATCAATCTTACAGCCGTGAATTGATCATGACCTTAAGCACAATTGATTATGTGGGAAGCCATGACCCTGACTATTTGCTCACACAAAAAGATTTTATTCTCGTAACAGCTGAACATAGTAGATCAAGTGGTTATTATTTGCTTGACCAATTGAAAACAGGGCAACCCGGAAAAGCATGGAATGCCGTCCGCCCCCCGGAAACCGTTGCTCGTTTCAATGACGTATCCTGTGATATACTTGAGGATGCGGCAAGAACAGATGGCATGTCTCATTATGTAAACTCTTATGCAAGTGCTGTTGTACGCCTATCTCAGAGTAACCCAGAGCGATCCCAGCGCATGATAGAATTTATGGAATCTCATATAGAAACATCTGCATCATATATTATTAAATTGGCTAATGAAGGCTTTGTTCCTAATGCCGATGACATTTATCAAAGACATGATGAAAACAAAGATATCCGCACGCATGTTGAAGATAAGAAAAATAACAAATTACTTGAAACCCTGGGAATCTAATTTAAGGCCCAGCTGAAATTTAGAGACCATACCACCTTGGATTTAACCAAGGGGTAAGTCATTATTTGACCCCTGCGACAAAAATGCTACACAAAATGTACCAAAACTCGGTTTGCCTTCAATAGCTCCCTATTATCAGATCCGATTATGCTGTTCTAACTAAAATTTAGAAAATGGTACGATTAGATTAGTCGCGAGCACAGCTCAAACCACTCTCAAGCTGTGCAAACAAAATCTGTTTAATCTGTTAATGAACTTCCATCAGACATCTTCCCTAAGCACAGCTTGCGGGGAGATAAAGAGGATACTTTCTCAAAAGCGACAAAGCGTTATGTTTTTATTTTGAGAGCATTTTTGCGCTCTTCAAACCTTAAGGGGCTGTGTAAAAATAAGGTCCATTTTTAGCCTTGGGCTGTGCGAAGGGAGGATGTCTGATGATTTTTGTAGAAATGGTTTCATTCTGCACATTTGTGTTTTGATTTTTGAGAAGGTTTATTCCTCATGCATCAATCATAACAAATACACAAACCCACCGCTGATTATCAAAACCTATGATAAAACAATTTTAGACGGTGGTAATCAGCAAAAGGGGGAATAGTATGGATCAAGTGTCTCAAAACCACATAATGGGCTTTCTACGATTGGATCAGGTTCTAAAACTCATCCCTGTCAGCAAATCGACTTGGTGGAATGGCTGTAAGTCGGGGCAGTTTCCGCAGCCCTATAAGCTTGCACCGCGCATTACTGCTTGGAAGGCGAGTGACATTCAGGATTGCATGAGCAAATTTCAAAATAGTGCTTATTGAGAATGTAACAGACCGTATATAGGCTTGCCCCACAGCAGAAGCCTTTATACGGTCGTCCTTATTTTTCTTTATCGGCCATTTTATCGATATAATCTGACCACTCCTGCATCATCTTTTTTCTGTCAGGCAGGAACTGAGCGCGGTCGTAGGCAGCATCAATCTTATTGCGGGGCTGGTGCGCGAGTTGACGGTCAACCACCTCATGACGATAGCCCAGATGCTCCTTGATGGTGCTCATGGCCAGTGCCCGAAACCCATGGCCTGTCATTTGACCTTTATAGCCTAAACGCTCCAAGGCTTTCAGGACGGTCACATTACTGATGGGTTTGTTGCTTCTGACAACGCTTGGCAGAATATAGCCCGTTGTCCCATAAAGGCTTCGTAGTTCGTTTAAAATAGCCATGACCTGTTTAGATAAAGGCACGACATGGGCGACCCGCATTTTCATACGCTCTGCTGGAATAGTCCAGACAGCATTTTTAAGATCAAATTCATCCCAGGTAGCGTTGATTAGCTCACCCGTGCGAACAAACGTCAGCATAAGTAACTTTATAGCCAGAATAGTTTGTTTGAACAGACGCGCATCATTCTGATTAATCGCTTTAATCAAATCAGGTAATTGATCCGAACTGATGGCTGCATAGTGGCCTTTTTTATACCGTTTGAGGGCACCTTTTAAATCAACGGTAATATCCCGCTCAGCTCGTTCGGTAATAACAGCATAGCGCATCACCTGTCCCATAATCTGTAGGACGCGGCGTGCCATATGTGGACTGCCTCTTTCTTCTATTCGCCGCAGGCAGGCTAACAGATGTTGTGCCGTTACTGCTGCAATCGGAGTAGAGCCGATAAAAGGAAAGACATTCTGCTTTAAACGGCTCAGCAGATGCATCGCATGAGGCGGTGTCCAAGTGTCGTAGTGGTACTTATGCCATTCAGTGGCTACGCGTTCAAAGGTTTGTTCCTGTTTGAAACGAGCCAGCTTCTTTTGGTCCTGTTTCTGTTGTGATGGGTCTATTCCATCACGAAGGCTATCTTTCGCCTGTTCTCTTTTTTTGCGGGCTTCGCTTAGCGAAATGGATGGGTAGGGGCCAATGGTGAGAAGTTTTTCTTTGCCAAAGAAATAATACCGTAGCCGCCATATTTTTTTACCTGTGGGCATGATGTCCAAATAGAGCCCTTCGGTGTCAGTGACGCGGTAAGCCTTTTCTTTGGGCTTGGCATGGCGGCAATCAAGGTCATGAAGTGTCATATATTCCCCCCCAGTGCGGGTATGGAAATTATGTCTAGTGAATTTACCCGCATCTTTACCCTGAAATCAGGAATATAGTCTTAGGCTTCTTTAGACTTGATTACACAGAAATACCACAAAAAACCATGATTTTCAATGGTTTCCTGGTCTTCTTTAAATTTCATGAAATGGTTTTTTGGTGGCTGAGGAGGGATTAGGATTGATAAAATAAACACATGTTTTAAAGTAATTTATCTAGTTACTTTTTTAAGCTTACCCGCAATTGTGCCCTGTGTTGTCGTGGATTGAGCTGGACGCGGTGATATTTTTTTAGATTAATAGCCGTAAATGAGAAGATAGAGAAGAGGGGATGAAATAATTTGTTGTACCTATGTTGTACCAACATAAAAAAAGCCGTTACAGATTTTGCTGTAACGACCTGATAATCAGTGTAGCGGGGAGCAGGATCGAACTGCCGACCTTAGGGTTATGAATCCTACGCTCTAACCATCTGAGCTACCCCGCCATCGTTTTGGTGGTGCAAAAGTAGTAGAAAAAATTTTAATGCGCAAACAGATTTTGAATAATTGCAGGAAGTTTCTATTTTGCCCCGTTGTTGGGAATGGAAAAGTTCAACGTTAAAAGGAGCCGATTTTTGACTGACTTTTAACTCCTTAGTCTTTAGCCTTTAACACTTAACAATGCCAAAAACTATGCAAAAATTTAAATACTCAAACGAATACGAGTTACGGGCTTCGCCTAAAATGTTGTTCCCGTACGTGAGCACAGCCTCCGGACTTTCACAGTGGTTTTGTGATAAAGTCAATATTAAACCCGACCATACCTTTGATTTTATATGGGATAAAGAGAGTCATTTTGCCGAACAAACCTCGCTGAGACTCAATAAAAGCGTAAAATTTGAGTTTATTAATACCAGCGAAAGCAATCGTGACAACAATTACATTGAGTTTAAAATTGACGTCAGTGACCTCACAGGCTCCACCTATCTGCGCATCACCGATTATTCAGTAAACACCGATAGTGAAGAACTTAGTGACCTTTGGGACGGTTTAATAGATAGCCTCAAAGAAATTGTCGGAAGTTAATGCAAGTTGTTAACTGAAGTCCGTCGCTGAGATGGATTGTTAATCATGTGATAAATTGTGTATTTTACCACTAATGATTGACCCATAAGCGATAACATTGGAATGAAAGTATGAAAAAGATTGATAAATTGGTTTTACGGTCATTTTTAGGGCCGTTTGTGTTGACGTTGTGCATTGTAGTCTTCATTTTTTTAATGCGACTCATTTCTCAATACCTCAATGAACTCGTTGGAAAAGACATTGATTTGTTAAATTATGCTAAACTCTTAGTTTTTTTTAGTTTAATCACGGTTCCCGTGGCGCTGCCTTTGGCGGTCTTGCTTTCTTCCTTGATGACGTTTGGGAACTTAGGCGAGTATTTTGAATTAACGGCTATCAAAAGTGCGGGAATTTCTACGTGGCGTGCCATGCGGTCGGTGATGGTCATGGTGGGGATGATAACCATTTTTTCATTTTGGTACAACAATGAAGTGGCTCCGTGGGCCAACCTGAAGGGCTATAGTCTGCTCTACGACATCAAAACCGCCAAAGCGACGCTGAATATCAAGGAAGGGATTTTTTACAACGACTTGCCGGGTTATAATATTAAGGTTGATAAAAAATTTCCGGTGCCCAACGATAGAAGCCTCAAAGGGCTGGTCATTTATCGACATCCTACCAATGATTACAACGCAGGGAATCGGGAAGTGATTTTGGCCGATTCCGGATTAATGTACACTATCAATGAAAATAGCTACTTGATCTTTGAGTTGTTTCGGGGAAATCAATATTCGGAGACAGCGCAAACCGGAAACTCCTTTGCTTCCAACGACAATCGACAGTTTACCCGTTCGTATTTCGACCATTACAAAATGGTGGTAAGCTTAGAGTCGTTTGGGCTTAAACGCACCGACGAGAATCAATTTCAGTACCACGAGTACATGAAAAATGCCCGAGAGCTTCGGAAAGTGGCTGATTCTTTAAAAAAGGAATACAAGAAAACAAAGGACGGACTTTTCAGTCAATCAAAGCAGTATTTCAGTTATGCGTTTCGGGTCGAAAACCTCATCCCCAAAACCGCCCCAAAGTATGGAAAATGGGTAGATTCGTTGCTCAAAAAGAAGGCTGTCAAGCTTCCTTCTGAAAAAGAACAGGTAATAGCCACTGCCTTAAATCAGGCCCAAAATATCAAAACGTACGAACAAAGCAACAAAACCTACATTGCTGAAAAAGGCAAGGCATGGTATCGGTATGATTTGGAAATGCACCACAAATACACCCAGGCGGTTTCTTGCTTTGTCATGTTTTTGCTGGGGGCTCCGCTCGGTGCTATTATCAAAAAAGGCGGCTTTGGGATTCCTGTTTTGGTGTCGGTACTGTTTTTTATCCTTTCGTATGTACTCACGCTGCAAGGCGATAAATGGGCGAAAGATGGTCTGGTATGGGTGCCTTTCGGCGCTTGGTTTTCCAATACCCTGTTGATATTTGTGGGTATTTATTTTGCCGATCGTGCCCTGAAAGATTCACGTATCTTTGATAAAGATATTTACATCATTTGGTGGGAACGGATTCGGGCAAAATGGGAGCAGAGAGCCTTGCTAAAAAAGAAATTAGCCAAAGCATAATCACTTTTTTTGCATTTTGCCCACTTGCCTTTTGCAACTTGTTTATCGCTATATCAAATGAGAATTATACCCTAATTCAACCAACTTCTCATAAGCCTCCCAAACCTCATCGGGAATTCCCTGAAAAATTTGGAATCCTTTTTCGGGGTATATCTTTATTCTCTGAAGGTCACCTACCATGATATGAATGACTTCTTCCAAGGAAATTTCCTCGTTGGGGTAGTTGTTCAGCGAAATTTGGGGAGAAGTAACCTGCAATTTTTTGTTGGGCCAATGTCTTTTGAAAGTGGCATAACTTCGCCGTTCCATGTATGGCTTTTGAACTACAATAAAGGATTGAGGGTCAATGTTTTTCTCTCGGAACAGTTGTTGAGTGAAAAGGATATTTTCGCCCGTATTGGTTGATTTGTTTTCAATCAGAATAGCGTCTTTTGGAACTCCTTTTGCCACTGCAATGGAAGCAAATTTATCAGCTTCCGCCTCCGACCAAATCTCCTGCGTCAGCCGTCCGAGTCCTCCTGAAAAAACCAACAGAGGCGCCCAACCTTCCAAATACAATTCCGCTCCCCGTTCGGCTACGCGTAAATCGTGACTTCCCAATACTAAAATGCAGTCCGATTTTTCGAGTGTATGATTGACGTGGTGATAATCCCACAGTGTTTGTGCTAATTTCAGAGTTTCTTTAAGCATTGTGTTTTTGAGGAATAGGATTCTGAGCCAAAAATAAAGAAAGATTTACCCTTTTAATCGCTTTTAGTGAGATACAAGGAATCTTTATGATTTTACTTGCAAAGTTCAACCTCACCCTACCCTCTCCTTTCTGGAGAGGGTTTTAAATCCCCTTCTCCAGAAAGGACAGGGCCGCCTGAGCGGAAGGGTTAGGGATGAGGTTGAATTTTCAAAGTGCAAGTAACTTCATAAAGAGCCGATGCAAGCCCATTTAATCATGAAAAGCCTTTTCGTTTCTCTATTATTTTGCGCACATTTATATGCACAAACACCACTCGCCGAGAAGATTGTTAAGCTGCGCCCCGATACTCCGTGGAAACAGGTAGCGGCGGTGAAACTTCAGTTCCCAAGTTTCCATCCGCAAGGCATGGTAAAAATCGGAGACTATTTTTTTATGAGTTCGGTAGAAGTGACGCGCAAACGCCAAAACAACGACGGAGGCGAAGGCATCGGACATCTTTTTAAGTTTGATGCGACAGGTAAACTCACCGCTAAAATTTCCTTGGGCGAAGGCTTAATCTATCATCCTGGAGGGATTGATTTTGATGGGCAATTTATTTGGGTGCCCGTAGCGGAATACCGCCCAAACAGCCGTTCCATTGTTTATAAAGTAGACCCCAAAACGATGAAAGCCACGGAGGTAATGCGTTTTGAAGAGCACATTGGAGGTATTGTGCACAATACAGAGGCCAATACGCTGAATGGAGTAAGTTGGGGTTCGCGCAGTTTTTATCGGTGGAAATTGAATGCAAACGGGAACGTCACCAATCCGACGGTTTCTCCTGACCAAATTCGTATCAACAATCCATCCTATTACATTGATTATCAGGATTGTCATTACATTGGACAACATAAGATGCTGTGCGGAGGGCTTCACAGCTACAAAACTTCGCCCGACGCTGTTGCCTTTCGTTTGGGAGGATTGGAAGTGGTGAACTTAGCGGATAATCGCCCCATACACCAAGTGCCGTTGTCGCTTTGGTCTCCCACAGGTGCCCCCATGACCAACAATCCCTTTTGGATAGAAACCACTCCTGATGGTCTTCGGGCGTATTTTGTGCCTGACGATGATGATGCCTCAACGCTTTTTGTGTATGAAGCAGTGGTGAACTGAGAGGAATCCTAAGAAATCTTTCCCCATCGTTAAAGATTTGGCCGGTCTTGTGCTTTTGGTTACAACTTGTTAAACCAAAAACTGACTAAATGATGAAGAAGTTCGTTGCTCAACACCGTCCGATACTCGTAGTTTGTCTACTTCTTACTTTCGCAATATCCACTCGAATCAAAGCCCAAGTGGGAGTAGGGGTAAAAGCGCCAAAAACAGCTGAAGTTTATTTTGACGGCTCGCGCAAGATGCTCGACGAAAAATGGACGTATTGGGATGGTCCGCGTTTGGCGGCTACGCTCCCCATTAAGTGGTTTATTGTCAATGACCCCGTCGATAAAGGAACGGCAGTAAATACCAATGACCCTGCCGCCGCAGGTGGAAAATATGGCTCTGCCGATATTGTAACGAACGATAAGTTCAAGGATTTTCGGGCACATGTAGAATTCTACATTTCCAAAAAAGGAGGCAATAGCGGTGTGTATCTCCAAAATCGGTACGAAATTCAGGTACTCGACGGCGATACCACTTCACACGGAATGGCGGCGGTTATCAACGAATCTCCCTCTCCATACTATGCGTATAATGGGATTGGTAAGTGGAATTCCTACGATATTATGTTCCGTGCGGCTCGTTTTAAGGACGGAAAACTCGTTGAAAAACCGATGGTAACGCTGTATTTTAACGGCAAAAAAGTACACAAGAACCAAAAAATCAGCCAAGTATGGGGTGGACCTAACTCAGGAATTGACGGTGGAAACGACGGTGGAAAAGGAATCACTGATACACCGGGTGGCCTCAAACTCCAAGCCGAAGGCCACGATGTGCTTTACCGTAACATCTGGATTCAAAAAATGGATATTAAAGAGGCTAATACGGATTTTTAAGTGGTCCACGGTCAATAGTCGACAGTCCACTGTTATGGTTGAGACTTGGAGTGTTTTTAAAACATTCCAAGTCTTATTTTTTGACTCTTCCAGTCTTTTTTATTTTTCTTCTCTTTACTATTTTTTCTACTTCTACCGCCCAAAAGGTAAGGCTGGAAACTCCAAAAGCTACGGCTAATTCCTGCCACGTAAGAGGTTGAGTATGAAAAAATTTATTCATAAAAGGTACATAAATCACGGCCATCTGCAAACTTACCGTCAGGGCTACTGCCCCCAGTAAGGTTTTATTGCTTAATAATCCCTGCGTGAATAACGATTCTTTATGGCTGCGAATGGCCAGTACATAGCAAAGCTGACTCATGCACAATACCGTAAATACAATCGTTTGCCAGTGTTTATCCCCTGACTTTAGTTCATACCATTGAGTGCCTACGGTCAATATCCCGGTTAGCAGACCTACCCAAATGATATGAATTCCTAAGCCATTGGCAAAAATACTCTCTTTAGGTTCACGCGGAGGATGTGTCATGAGGCCTTTCTCGGCAGGCTCAGCGGCAAGTGCCAACGCCGGCAAACCATCCGTAATCAGATTGATCCATAAAATATGAACAGGAAGCAGAGGAATAGGCAGTCCGATGAGCGGTGCCAGAAAAATGCTCCAAATTTCGGCCGCATTTCCCGTCATAATGTACTTGATGAACTTCGTGATATTATCATAAATACGACGCCCTTCCCGAACGGCTTTGATGATGGTGGCAAAATTATCGTCCAACAAAATCATGTGGGCTGCTTCTTTGGTCACGTCCGTGCCCGTGATTCCCATGGCAATGCCAATGTTGGCGCGTTTGAGCGAAGGTGCATCATTGACACCGTCGCCCGTCATGGAAACAAATTGTCCCTTGTCCTGTAGCGCTTTGACAATGTTAAGTTTTTGTTCGGGCGATACACGTGCGTACACCCGAATGTCCAGCACCTGTTTTTTAAACTCTTTATCAGTCATTTTTTCCAACTCCTTACCTGTGACCACTTTTTGTTGGTCATTGTCCAAAATACCGATTTCGCGGGCAATGGTGGCAGCAGTAAGCGGGTGGTCGCCGGTAATCATGACGGGAATTATTCCTGCGGATTTACATTCTGAGATGGCTTTTTTTGCTTCTTCTCTTGGCGGGTCTATCAATCCAACCAAACCCAAAAAGGTAAGGTCTTTTTCAATTTCTTCTATTTTGATTTCATTGGGTAAAGTATCCAGAACTTTGGAAGCATAGGCCAACACACGCATTCCGGCGGCGGCCATTCGCTCTTCCTCTTTTTGAATGGGTTCATCTTCGCCGACAGTGATTGGGGCTATGGATTCGGCGGCACCTTTGGTAAATACATAGTATTTTCCTTCGTATTCGTGAATCGTGGTCATTGCCTTTCGTTCCGAATCGAAAGGTAATTCATGAATACGTTTATCATCGTCAACCCAGCGTTTCTCAAAGCTATCCTGTGTTTGGGCGTATTCGAGCATGGCGATTTCTGTCGGGTCGCCCGTGAGTTTTTTATTTTGCAGTTTTACATCCTGATTGAGTGTCATGGCTCGCAACAGAGGAGTTCGGTCGTTTTCATTTTGCAACCAAGTCTCTTTTACTTCCATCTTGTTTTTGGTCAAAGTACCTGTTTTGTCGGTACAGATAAAGGTCACGGAGCCAAGTGTTTCCACGGCATACAATTTTCTAACCAGTGCGTTTTTCTTAGCTAACCGACTCGCTCCCAACGCCAACGAAACAGTTATGACGGCAGGCAAAGCCTCAGGAATGGCTGCTACGGCCAACGAAATGGAAGTGAGCAGCATTTTACCGATTTCTTCACCGCGTAAATAACCTGCCAAGAACAGCAAGGCGCAGAGAATGAGTATGATAACCGTAAGTCGTCGGCCAAATTCGGCCATGCGTTTTTGGAGGGGCGTTTCGCTGCCTTCTTCCTGCAACATGCCCGCTATCTTCCCCAATTCACTTTCCATTCCGGTAGCCACCACTACTCCCGTAGCCCGCCCGTTGGTGATGTTGGTTCCGCTGAAAGCCATGTTGGTGCGGTCGCCCAAAGAGGAATCTTCTTCCTTTAGTTGTTCCACGGTTTTATCCACGGGCAGTGATTCCCCCGTCAGGCCCGCTTCTTCAATTTTCAGTGAATGAACTTCCAGCAAACGCACATCGGCTGGAACGGTATTGCCCGCTTCGAGCAGTACTATATCACCCTTCACCAACTCAGTAGAAGGAATATCTATCGTTTTTTTGTCACGAATGACTTTAGCCGTCGGTACTGCCAGTTTGCCCAATGCCTCCATGGCTTTTTCGGCGCGGTATTCCTGCACAAAGCCAATGACGGAATTGAGAATAATAATCCCCAAAATGACATACGTATCGGAAATGTCACCCACGATCCCCGAAACGATTGCCGCGCCTACCAGCACCAGAATCATTACATTCAGGAATTGCTGAAGAAATAAAACGACGGGAGAGCGTTTGTTTTTCGCTTTTAACTCGTTTCGACCCTCTTTTTCAAGTTTGTCTTGGGCAGTAGAAGCGTTGAGCCCATCAATGGTGGTGTTGTTTTGTTTTAGAACTTCTTCGTTGGGGAGTAAATGCCAATTTGGGTTCATAGGTGTTTTGTTAAAAATGATTGAAAGCGTGGAGTGATACTATTTTGTGATTCACTAAAATTAGCTGAATATTTTGAAGAGAGGATAGGAAGGGGGATGGAATCCTGTCGAATTTTGGTAAATCTATACCCTCAAATCTCCTACATTCCTTGTATGTTCCGTTTTTTACCCATTCTGTTTGTGTTTTTCCCCACCTTTTCTTTTGTCTAACACAATGAAATTTTCAAGCCGGACTTCGTTAAGTAGTTGACAACTCGTCAAAAAACGACAACGGTCGGTATTCCCACGAATACCGACCGTTGTCGTACGCATTGTTGGTTTTCAATCGCCGTTGCGTTTACCGCAATTTCCATTGCTGAACAGTTGTGCTCCACCAACGCGCCCAACGGTGTGCGAAGTAACCGGTGAAAGGGAGGGTAAGTGCGTACAAAGCCGCTGTTTTGGCTTCTGTCATTCCCCACACAATACCGATTTGAATCAGCCAAATAAAAGGGAAGGTAATGAGCGCAAAGAATACGATACGAAAGGCACTGGAAAACTGTTGGTCTTTGAGTTTTTTGGTAAAAATAAACGGAATGGAGTAGGGGATAACGCTGTTAATCCACCCGTAAAAGGCAATGGGAGAAGTCAGAAGTAACGCTAACGTGTTTATTATCAACAAGGAAACAGAGGGCTGAGGTTGTCCGTAAATCTCAGCTTCAATGCCTTGTTGTGCTAAATCCTCACGTTTGGCGGTGGTTTCTGCCATCAGCCTGTCGTAAGCTGTTATATCCTGTTGGCGCAGTTGTGCCAATTCATTTGCTTTGCGACGAACGTTGGTAATGGTATCACCTTCTTTGCGCAGCTCCAAATCGGTCAGCCATTTGAGCGTATCGTGGTTAGGAAGGTCGTCAAAATGCAGCATCAGTGATTTGATATCATCCGACATTCGACGGGTAATTTGGGTCAGTGTGCGGGGTTGATTCTGTTCGTATTCAGCCCGAAAATCCCTGACTTTGAAGGGTTCTCCAAAATTCAGTATCAGACGTTCTCCCATTTTTTGACAGTGCGTATAGTACAGACCGCAAGGGAGAATTTGCAGATTAACGTTCCAATTATGCTCCGTTTCTGCTTTAAAAGCAATACGAGCCAGCCCCTTTTTGAAAGGACGCAAATGATATTGTACGCCGTGATTGCCTTCGGGAAAAGCTGCCAGTGTGCCGCCATTGCTCAGAATATTGACGCAGGTTTGAAATATTTCATCGTTTTGCTGCATTTCGTCCATGCCGTCGCGGAGGCGATATACCGGCAGCATTTTTAAGGACATGAGCAGTTTTCGTACAAAATCCTTCTTGAAAAGATCGGCGCGGGTCAAAAAATACGGTTGACGGGCTCCGACATTGAGCACCACCGCCAACGCATCCATCAGCGTATTTTGATGGTTGGTGACAATTAAAAGGGGAGTATTGGAAGGTAAGTCTTTAGGGTAATTCCTGATTTCCACTTTACGATAAAAAATAACATTATGCCAAAAACGGACGTAAGAACGAAGAAGATTGTAAAAAAGGCTCTTTTGCTTCATAGCACTAAAATATGTTCAAAGTTTAGTAAATTTGTTTTGAAAAATTTTCCAACAATATGACGACTGCCGAACAAAACCAAAAAATTGTTAATTATCTTATTCCCTATCACCCTACCAAAGTAGGAATATTTGGCTCTTATTCACGAGGCGATAATCGAAAAGATAGTGATTTGGACCTTTTGGTAGGGTTTGAAACAGCCTTAGATTTATTCAAATTTATGCGTATTTGGGATGATTTAGAGGATTTATTAGGGTTAAAAATAGATTTAGTTACTGAAAACGCACTTAAAACATCGAATGAACGCGTTCAGAAATCAATCAGCAATGATTTAAGACTTATATATGAAAAGTGATCTTACGTATATAGAACATATTGAAGACTGCCTGAAAACCATTATCAGCTATGTTGAAGATATTTCCCAAATTGACTTTATACAAAATCGAATGGTGCAGGATGCGACTATAAGGCAATTTGAAGTAATGGGAGAGGCTACGAAACGTATTTCTTTCACCCTTCGAGAGCAGTACCCAGAAATTCCCTGGAAACAAATGGCCGGTTTTCGAGATCGTCTTATTCACGATTATCTAAGGGTTGATTTAGAACTGGTATGGAATGCTGCAAAATTTGTCTCCATTGACCTTTTGATACAAATCGAAAAAATAAAAAAAGAAGTTGACGAGGATGTTTAGTAGCCTTTTTATTTATAACTACGGTGCAATAACCTTTTTGCGGCTCCAATAAAAAGCAATGGCAGTTCCTGATAAAATGTGCCAGATACTCCACCAACCGGCAATGATAGCCATGCCACCCAAAGGTAAATCTGTCGGAAAAACGGCCGGATTGAATAACAACGCCAATCCCAAACCGGAGTTATGGATGCCCGTTTCAATGCTCAGGGTACGACGGTTTTGCAAAGATAACCCAAACACACTTCCCATGCCGTAGCCGGTCAATAAAGCCAACGTATTTTGTAATAACACCACGACAAACACGTAGCCAATGTGATTGATGAAAATATCGAAGTTTTGGGTAAAGGCAATAACAACGAGCGCGATGAAAAATACCAAAGACAAAATTCGAAACGGCTTGAGAAGCACCTGAGCCACTTTGGGTAAATAAATGGAACAAAGCATTCCTATCAGCATGGGGGCTCCTAAAATCAGGGAGACCGATTTGAGCAGTGTACGCCAATCCAACGACAAAGGCCGCACCAATGAACTACTTTGAGCGTATAAGTTGCCCCAAAAAGTAAAATTAAAGGGCGTCATGATCACTGCTATCATCGTGCTGATGGCCGTCAGGCTTACGGCAAGGGCAACGTTTCCTTTGGCCAACGAAGTGATAAAATTGGAAATATTTCCTCCCGGGCAAGCGGCCACGAGTATCATCCCTAAAGCTACACCTACCGTAATGTTGTTGCCCAAGGCCGTCACGAGTAGAAAAGTGACTGCCGGCATGACAACTGCCTGACTCAATACACCGGCTAACAATTGCCGCGGATTTTGGAGGAGGGTATTAAAATGGTGAGGCTTAATATCAAGCGCCACTCCAAACATCATTAATGCCAATGCAATATTGACAGTAGCGGAGCTTTCGGCAGAAAAATTGAGACGGATATAGTCTAAGGCAGTTAAAGATTCTTTCATAAAGGTTAGCTTATAGGTCAATTTTAGGCAATGACAAACGATACTTCACCGCAATCAGGCGGACAATAATAATCAATAATACGCATCCGAGGGCGTTCCAATCGGTTTTGATTCCGTAAAAATCCAGCAACACAAACACAACGGCACCCGCCATGCAAGCCGTAGCGTAGATTTCTTTCTGGAAAATCAACGGAATCTCATTGATAAGCGTGTCGCGAATGACACCGCCAAATACGGCCGAAATCATGCCCAGAATAATGGCGGCGAAAGGATTGACACCGTATTGCAGTGATTTTTGTACCCCAGGAATCGTATAAACGCCAATAACAACTGTATCTAACAGAAAAATGACTTTGTGCAGGCGAAGCATTACTTTTTTGAACAAAACGGTGATAATGACACCTAACGCAATAAAAATCAGGTAGTTCGTGTCTTTCACCCAGGCCAAAGGATACACTCCCAGCGTCATATCGCGAAGTGTACCTCCGCCAATCGCTGTAATGAAACCCGTAAAAAAACACCGAAGAGGTCTTGGTACATTTTCTTGTCGGAAGCCGCCAAGGCCCCCGATATGGCAAATACCAAAACACCAATCATATCAATAGAATACGGCAATGACATATTTTGGGCTGAAAACGAACTGAAGTGCAAAGTAAAGAGAAAGGTGAATGAGAAACCAATTTTTACCTTTCATCAATTATTTTTCACGCTTCATGCAACCTTTCCAGTTGGAGTGGCATCTTATTAGTGAATTTAGCAGCATGAAGACAAAGTAGGAAGTCTACAGTCGATAGTCGATAGTCTACAGTTCTTAGATTGATACCATGGACTATAAACTATCGACTGTAGACCATAAATTTCCAACTTCTCCCCGCAAAAACCGTTTGTAAAGAAAATTAAACCGCTTATGTAAAAAAAGGTAGCTTGTATAGCAAAGTACCGTAGTTTTGAAGCGGAAATTAATAACAGCCATTTTAATTAACAGCCATGAAAACTTTTACGAGTTATGCGGTAGCTATGCTGCTGCTCTGTTCCTCTGCATTTGCGCAATCATCCCTCAAAGGAAAAGTATCGGGTGAAGTTCAGGAAATCACCGCCAAACCCCTCCCATTTGCCACTGTTTTATTATTGAACGCCAAGGATTCTACCTTAGCCAAAGGGGCGATTTCGAGCGAAACGGGCAACTACGAATTTGAAAATGTTGCCTTGGGTCGCTATCTGGTTTCTGCGACCATGATGGGTTTTCAAAAATCCTTTTCGGCTCCGTTTGAAGTGAGTGCGAGCCAAACGATTGTTACCCTTCCCGCGCTGAAAGTAGCCGAAATGACCCAAACGCTTAATGAAGTAAAAATCATCACCAAAAAGCCGTTTGTAGAACAACAGATTGATCGAATGGTCGTAAACGTTGAAAACAACATTGGTTCAGCGGGCGGTACAGCATTGGAAGTGCTTGAAAAAGCGCCGGGAGTTACGGTTGACCGTCAGAACGATCGTCTTCAATTCAAAGGCCGTCAGGGAGTTATGATTATGGTTGACGGGAAATTGCAGCAGATTTCGATGCAGGATTTGATGAATATGCTGCAAGCGATGCCCAGCGACAACGTCGAAAAAATCGAACTGATTTCCAATCCTCCCGCCAAATACGATGCGGCAGGTAACACAGGACTGATCAATATTGTATTAAAGAAAAACAAAAACTTCGGTACCAACGGTAACTATACGCTGAGCGCTGGCTACGGACGTTATGAAAAACTGAACGGTTCTTTGGGCCTCAATTACCGCAATGCCAAATTCAATGCCTTTGGAAATGTGAGTGTTTTTCACGCTCGTTTTCGGAACACGCAGGACATTGACCGTGTCATTGCCTACAAGGATCAAATCACGTATATGGACCAAAACAGTCCCCGCGTTGGCAATCCTCAAAACTTGAGTTTTCGTACGGGTATGGATTTTTTTGTCAGCAAAAAAACAACCATCGGCGTATTGGCAACGGGCTTTTTGAACCAATTTAAAATGAACGGTATTTCCAGCACTGATTTCCGCGATAAAAACCAGACGTTGACCAGTCGTTTTGCAACGGATGCGTTTAACCACAATCGCCTGGACAATTATACGGGAAATGTGAACCTGAAACACGATTTTGGCAAAGGTCGTGAATTTAGCGCCGATGCTGATTACTCTTATTTTATCGGAAACTCCGGGAATGACCTCAATACGACCTATTACAGCCCCGAAAATGTAATGACGAGCAAAGACGTTTTTCGCAACATCATGCCTTCCAATATCAGCATTGCAGGCGCTAAAGTTGACTATATTCACCCCCTCAAAAAAGGCAAAGTTGAAGTAGGAGCCAAAAGCAGTCTGGTAAATACGGATAACGATATGCGTTTTGAAACGTTTACTGACAATCAATGGATTTTGGATCCAAAACGTTCTAACCGCTTCATTTACAAAGAGAACATCAACGCAGCTTATGTAAACTACAGCACGACGTTGAATAAAAAGACGCAGTTGCAATTAGGAGTACGCGCCGAACATACGCATTCTAATGGAAACTCGGTAACCTTAAACAATGTAATTGACCGCAACTACGTCAACTTGTTCCCAAGCGTGTTTGTGTCGCGTACGTTGGATACCAACAATGTGTTGAATGTGTCATTCAGTCGTCGCATCGACCGTCCGAATTACAGTAACCTGAATCCATTTCAGTTCTTTTTGGATCCTTATACGTTCCAACAGGGAAACCCCAATTTGCGCCCGCAGTTTACCAATTCGTTCCAGATTACGCACGTTTTCAAAAGTGCTTTTTCAACTACGTTGGCCTACAGCCGCATCAACGACGTGATTGCTGACCAGATTCCAAAACAGATTCCTGAGGAAAACAAAACGTACGTAACCACCGAAAACCTCGACCATCAAGACAATTATAACCTGACGTTGAGTATTCCGATTACGGTCAAAAAATGGTGGACGATGCAAAACAACGTCAGCGCGTTTTATAACCGCTTCCGTTCCTTCTACTACGGAGCCGACTTGGATTTGGGACAATTTGGGGCAACGGTGTTCATGATGAATAATTTCACCCTGCCCAAAGGATACACAGCTGAGTTGAGCGGATTCTGGAATTCACCCACGCAATACAACATCCTCAAAGCGCAGGCTCAAGGACAAATCAGTGCGGGATTTGCCAAGTCATTGTGGAATCGGAAAGCATCGTTGCGTCTGAACATTCAGGACATCTTTTTCCTGAATCGCTTTGCGGGAACGGTTAACTACCAAGATTTGAACTTCAAGGTAATGTCGCGTTGGGAGAGTCGTCAAGTACGTTTGTCTTTTACGTATCGCTTCGGAAATCAGAATGTAAAAGCGGCACGTCAGCGCAGTACAAGCACCGAAGATGTACGTAGTCGGGCCAATTCAGGACAATAAAAACGAATAATTCTTACCGTTCCTTCTGTAACTTTTAGGGAAAAGCAGAGTATTAACGGTAACGAACCCGATAAAGACTTTTAAAGAATTTAGTTTAGGTTAAGAAAACGTCGGAAAGTCGGGCTTCACTTGAGGCCCGACTTTTTTATTATTGAGTTTTTTCCAATAATTCAAATTCAGCTTTAAATAGAGCAGGGCGTTCCTGCACTTTGTCACCAAATTCCATCACAATCCCCGATTTCTTATCGTAACTTTTCCATTCAGGAGCCCCTTTGGCGTTGGGGTTGCCGAATTTGGCAAAATTGACCCAATAATCGGACATGGTATTCTCCAACTGACGGTCTGTCTCCTGCCACGGACGGTTCCACGTATGAAGCGTATGCAGCACATAAGGCACTTCGGAGGTGTGAAAAGCACCGTAATTTGGGAAATTGGGCTTATCCGGTGGAATGTGCGTAAATTGGTAGAGATACGATTTGCTTTTATTGAATCCCGCCCACAAATTTGCCGACATCGCTGCAAACGACAACAGACCTACTTTCAGTTGCGCGGCTTTAGCTTCCTCGTCGGTAGCGGCGGGAAAAAGTTTTAAAAACTCCTCGGCGTTGGCACCGTATCTTTCCTGTGCCTGCTGCTTAAACTTCTCAGCCGTCAATGCCTGCCCGCCCATGATACCGCCGTCGCCCGACACCCAACCGGCCATGAGTGGCACGTCGTTGTGTTTGCCTTCTTTGAAATGTGAGTAAATGTCGGTGGGTAAAACGTGTCCATCCAACGTAACGCCAAATCGTATTCCCTGCGTAGCGGCCAAAATCTCGGCGGGCGTTTTCTTGCGTAATTCAGCCAAATTGGCTGCATTGGCTTTCTTTTGGAACGCTTCTCCGTTCTTTTCGGCACTCGCTAAGGTCGTTGGAATGCGGTTGGAAAGCATCCCGCCGCTTTCGGCAATGGCACGGTGGAAAAGGCGTTTGGCCAACGGCGAAGCTACCAAACAATTGACACTCATTGAGCCGGCCGATTGCCCCGCAATGGTCACATTATTGGGGTCACCGCCAAAGGCGCCGATATTTTCCTGTATCCATTTCAACGCCGCAATTTGGTCTAACAACCCATAATTGCCCGAGGCATTGTTTTGTTCTTTGCTCAATTCGGGATGCGCCATAAAACCCAGCGCTCCCACGCGGTAATTAATGCTCACAAACACCACTCCTTTTTTTGCCATCTCTGCGCCATCGTAAATAGCACAGGCGGCCGAACCCGACGAAAATCCACCGCCATAGATCCAGACAAAAACGGGACGATTTTCGTACGGTACTTTCGCGCCCGTCCACACATTGAGGTACAGACAGTCTTCGTTCAGCGGCTCAGGCGGAGCAATGAACTCCTCCGTCCAGCAGGAAAAAGGTACGGGTTTGGACTGAATAGGACTGGCCGAAAAAGCCTCGCATTTGCGGACTCCTGTCCAGTTTTTAACGGGTTGCGGTGCTTTCCAGCGCAAATCACCCACGGGCGGTGCGGCAAACGGAATGCCCTTATAACTGTGAATATCACCGTTTTTGGTGCCCGAAAGCGAGCCGTTTTCGGTTTTGACAATGTCAAGCTGTGCAAAGCTTTGCAGCCTGGCCACAAGCAACAAGGCAGAGAGTAGGATAGGAAGTTTTTTCATACATAAGAAATGTAAAAACGGGGGTAAACTACTCGTTCTCTGGAGGCAAAGTGAGCTGTTGAAAGTCTGATTTTAACTGAATGATGATTCAATTTGGCTTAACTTAAATACAAAGACTTATCTGCTTAAATATACACACAGATAAATGTTGAATGAGAAATAATTCATCTTTGTTAGTGAAGGAAGTTGATAAGTCTTATTTTTTCACCTTTCCCATTTCTTCCTTAAAAAAAGCAATCATCTTCTCATAATATTTTTCAATCATCACACCCGGTCCATGACCGCCTCCGGGGATAATAATTAACTCACTTTTGACTTTGCTTTTCTGTAAAGCTTCGTAGAGTTTTTCACTTTGACAATGAGGAACGAGTGGGTCTTTGTCGCCGTGAAAAATCAGGAACGGAGGGTTTTGAGCGTTAACGTACGAAATGGGATTGGCCAAGGCGCATTTATCGGGGTTTTCCTGAATGGCACCGCCCACCAACGAAGATTCGGGTGATTTGGTATCATTGTGCGCAAACGAACTGCCGCAGGCGTCCATGATAAGAAAGTCCGTCGGGCCAAACCAATCCACGATGGCGTTGACCTTGCTGTTTGTTTGGGTGTATTTGCCCAAACTGCCTTCGATATCAACTTCTAAGCCGTGGATGGAGTGCGTTTGGGTGGTGTTAGTCGTTCCCGTCAATGCCGTCAGGTGCCCGCCCGACGACCAGCCCGTGACGCCGATGAATGAGTTATCCATTGAAAATTTGGCCGCGTTAGCCCGTACAAATCGTATGGCGGCTTTCACATCCTGAATTTGAGCGGGAAATTTGGCATCGCTGCTTGAACGGTGGTTAATGCTTACCACGGCAAAACCATTATTCAGAAGAGTTTGACCTAATCCTTCATTGAATACCGTGCTTTTGGAAGAATTAGAAAACCATGCACTCCCGTAAATTGCCACTACAATTGGAAAAGGCGCTTTCCCGACGGCAGGCAAATGAATGTCCAATCGATGCCCCACGATGTCATCGCCTACGTAATCAATATCTAACCAGTGTTTAGAAGAAACAATGGCTGTTTGTTCCGCATTGATTTCTTTGGGTTGCGCCATTGCAATGAGGGAAATGAAGGTGAGCAGGAAAGTGAGGATTTTCATGTTTGGTTTGTTTTAGGCTGACGGATTTTTCCACTGCCAGCAGCATTGATTTTTATGTAATTTCAAAATAGAGTTTATGTAATTTCAAAATAGAGTTTATGTAATTTCAAAGTTAACGATATATTTGTATTGAAAATGAACAGGTTATGATAGAAAGGCAGATAGTGAGTATTATTAATGATTTATGTTCTAAATTTCCCGTAATTGCTCTGACCGGACCGAGGCAATCGGGAAAAACAACGCTACTCAAAAATACATTTCCCGATTATCAATACGTGTCACTTGAAGACATTGACAACCGTGATTTTGCTCAAAATGACCCGAAAGGGTTTCTGAAATTATATGGTGAAAAGGTTATTTTTGACGAGGTTCAGCGAGTACCTCATTTGTTTTCATACATTCAAACCATTGTTGATGAGCGTCGCCTAATGGGGCAATTTATCTTATCAGGTTCGCAAAACTTCCAATTGTTACAGAACATTACTCAGAGTTTGGCGGGACGGGTAGCCCTGTTTAAACTTTTGCCTTTTGATTTTACAGAACTCAGAAATGCGGATCTGTTACCTGACGATTATCCTGATCTACTTATCAAAGGGGCTTACCCGGCCTTGTATGACCGCCAAATCCCTTCCAACGTTTTTTATGCCAACTATCTTCAGACTTACATTGAACGCGATGCTGTTGAATTAATTCATATCAGAGAACTGCGTCAGTTCAGGTCTTTTTTAGGATTGTGCGCGGGTAGAGTCGGTCAGTTGCTAAATATCAGTTCGTTGGCCAATGAATGTGGTATATCGCAGCCTACGGCTAAAGCTTGGCTGTCTGTTTTAGAAAGCAGCTATATTACTTTTCAACTACCCCCTTATTTCAAAAACTTCAGCAAGAGGATTGTCAAAAGCCCTAAACTGTATTTTTATGATACAGGTTTGGTTTGTCATTTGCTCGGTATCAAAACAAGTACTGATTTATTGCATAACCCTTTGAAAGGCAGTCTTTTTGAAAATTTAATCATTGCTGAATTTTATAAACAAAACGAACACCGATACCAACATCAGGACTTTTATTTTTGGCGTGATTCCAACGGAAATGAAGTTGATTTGCTGCGCCCCGATGCAATGACTTTTGATATTTTTGAAATAAAATCGTCCCAAACTATTCTATCTGATCAATTTAAAGGTTTAAAGTTTTTACAGGAAATAGCCCAAGAGACAGTTGCCGCAAAAACATTGATTTATGGTGGGAGTGAAGTCCAACACCGCAGCCAATATACCGTATTGGGATGGAATCACTTATAATTCAATTCTTTAACGATTGAACAAAAAAAGCCCCATTACGGGGCTTAATTATTTGCTAATTAGCAGAATAAAAGATAACTATAGTGCTAAAGCTTTCTCTAACAGCGCCTTAGTGGCCTTTATACCCGCATCTTCGTCTAAGTAATTTTCTTTGGCACCCATCATTTTCATAAATCCTCCTTCGTACTCAATGCCGATGAATCCTTTGAAACTTTTGGGAAGCCCTGCTTTTACGATAGGCATCATTTTGTTGAAATCAACGTCGGTACAGTTTCCATTGGCATCAAACAAATGCGTTTTGGCACTGACTCCTTTGGCGTAAGGCATGAGCTTTTTCACCCCTTCGTATTTGTCAAATTCGTTCAAAACTTTGGCGTCCCTGAAACCTTCCATGGTCATAGTTTTGGGTGTTTCGCGCTCGGTGAAATTGCCGAAATCGGGTAAAACCCCCGCATACGGGTTTTTTACCTGTTTAACTAAACTCACCAACCAATCAGGATTGGTCGAAACGTTGATGTGGTTTTCGATGATGACGCTTATGCCGGTTTTTTGGCCAAATTCCGCCAATTTACCATAACCGTCTACGCCCGCCTTCATCAATTCATCGGGAGTACCGTCGCCGGTCATGTTGACCCGGACGGAATGACAACCTAAAAATTTAGCGGCTTCAATCCATTTGTAATGATTCTCAACGGCTTTCAGGCGTTTAGCTGCGTCGCTTGCGCCCAAGTCGCCTTCGTTGTCGACCATGATGAGCACGTTGGTGACCCCCAAATCTGAGGTACGTTGTTTAAGTTCGCTAAGATAAGCTTGGTCTTTGACTTTGTCGGCCCAAAACATAGACACGTATTCTACGGCATTGATGCCGAAATCGTTTTTGGCTTTGGCCGGAAAATCCATGTTTTTGAGCTTGCCACTGAACAAAGAACTGGCCAGAGAAAATTCAGCCAAAGAAATTTCAAACCATGGTTTGACGGTAGCAAAAGCAGATTCTGCTACCAAACTTGCCGCAGTGACCATTCCCAATTGATTCAGAAATTGGCGGCGATTAAGGTGATTGTCTTGAGATGTCATTTTTGTAAATGGTTACAGTTGGTTTTTAACGTCGGCGAGGACTATCAAACGTCGGCGAGGTTTGGAACGGGGGCGCCCAGCCCTCGCCGACGTTCCCTCTTTACCTACGCTTTACTCCTTTTTGCCTTCAAAAGCCATACCCATGGCTTCCAATTTGATTTTGGAAACTTTGGCCGCTTCGTCCCGAGTGAAATAGATGGTGGCTTTGCCGTCGGCATCAAATTTATCAGGGGTGCCGGTAGCTGTTAATTCTCCGCCCTGACCAGCCGCATTCATAATCACTTTGCCGTCTTTGACACTTACTTCGATGTAGTCAAAAGGCAATCCGGTCATTTTGTATTTACCAGCATACGTACTAAGGTCATTGGCAGGAGCAGTGGTTGCTGCGGGGGCGTTGCCTGAGGCAGGGGTGCCGGTTTTGAATTCAATTCCCATTACAACCATTAGCGAACCTTCCGCTTTAGGATTTTGGAAAACTAAATAAATGTCATGTACACCTTCGGTAGGAGTCAAGTTGATTTTTACCATATTTCCCCCAAAACCTCCTTGGTCAGTAGCTTCAATAAATCCTGATTCGCCAATGACCTTGCCCGTAGGTGAATCTAAGCGAAGCTCAATATTTCCTCCCTGTGCATTTAATTGAGCTTTGGGAGTGGCAACTGTCAATTCAACTCGTTGAATGCCCGTCAAATCAGCCTGATTGAGTCCAATGTAAGCGCCTGATTTGCTTGGAATCACAAGTTCATTTCCACCAAAAGACATTTTATTTACTGACTCAAATTTATCAAAACCATGCGGACTTACTTTTGCATTGCGAAGCGTGTACGTTTGCTCCGAAGTAAGTGATGGCAAGCCGTTGTTTCCTTGGTCTTCGTAAGATGCCCGGAGAATATACACTCCATAGCCTTTGTCACCAGCAGGTACTTTGGTCGTATACGAACCTGCAGCCGGCAATGAATTGGCGTTGATTTTTTCATTGGAAAGGCTCAAAATGTATTTCACCATATCGCCGGCATCGGCTGCCGAAAGTTGTGGGTGGCCTGCCATGGGAGTTTCACCCCATACGCCGCTACCGCCTGAAATGACTTTTTTGGCGAGTTTTTCGACCGCACCGGCATCTCCTTTGTATTTTTGAGCAATGGCGCGGTACATAGGCCCGATGGATTTTTTGTCAATGCTGTGACACGCCTGACAGTCGCTGCCGGCAATCAATTTTTTTCCGGTGGCAAAACCCGCACTCGCATCCGCCGAGCGGTGACCTTGGGCAATCGCTATTTTGTCATAACCTTCGGCCAAATAGTCAATGCTGACCGCCACTTGTTCTGGTTTGATTTTTCCGTTGGCTAAGCTTCCGTCTTCTTTGTCGTTTACTTTTACCTCATAATCAAATGATTTGTTGGGGAAAAAGAACGTCTTGTTGCTTTTGGGTATATCAAAGGTCAATACCGGAGGTTCATTCCCGGCCGTCAATTCCAACGATTGAGAATTGGTAGCGCCTTTGGCGTCGGTCACGGTTAACGTAGCTTTATACACGCCCGCTTTGGCAAGGGCTAAGGAAGGATTTGCTTCGGTTAGGACTTTGTTAAAACCGTCTTTGGAAGTGATTTTCCACGAATATTTCAAGGCATCACCATCAGCATCGGTAGTTCCTTTGGAAGAAAGATTGACTTTGAAAGGAATCGAACCGCCCATTTTATCGGCAGCTATCTGCACGACAGGCTTTCTGTTTCCGCCGTTGTATTCGATGCGAATCAAACGCGCATCGTCGTTGGCGGTAAACCAACCCGAGCCGTATTCAAGCATGTATAAATCGCCGTTGGCGTCAAATTCCATATCCATTGGATTGCTGAATTTGTAGCTTGGCATGAAGCGGTCCATCGAAACGTAGTTGCCGTCTTTGTCCATCGTTACGGCCATGATCCAGCCGCGCATCCAGTCGTAGGTCAGGATTTTGCCTTCGTAATACTTGGGGAAAGCATGAGCCGAATTTTTGAAATTTTCACTGTAAAATACTGGACCAGCCATGGCATTACGACCGCCACTGCCTACCATTGGAAACTCGGGCGATTCGCCGTAAGGATACCAAATGAAGGCTTTTTGTGCAGGAGGCAATTCTTTTAAGCCGGTATTGTTGGGAGACGTATTGATGGGCTTGGCTGCATCCCATTTCTCTCCCGATTTATTGGCGGCAAAATCAAATTTGTTGTAGGCTTTGTTATCGCCCACAAAATGAGGCCAACCAAAATTTCCTGCTTTGCGAGCCTGGCCTACTTCATCGTGTCCGGCCGGACCGCGGTCGTCAGCCGGTTTGTTGGCATCGGGACCTACTTCGCCCCAATACACAAAGCCCGTTTTCTGATCGACGGAAATACGGAACGGATTGCGATGGCCCATGGTGTAAATTTCGGGACGAAGCCCCCCTGCCCCCGAAGGGGGGGGGATTCATTGCAGAATACTTGTCTGTCCACATTTTTTTAGCTCCCCCATCGGGGGCAGCTTGAAAGAGATTTTCTTCAGGAATCGTATAGGTTCCATCCGGTTGCGGTTTGATGCGGATGATTTTCCCGCGCAAATCGTTGGTGTTTGCCGATGATTTTTGCGCATCCCACGATTCACGGCCCGGGCGCTCATCGCTTGGGCTGTAGCCGTTGGAGCCGTGCGGATTGGTGTTGTCACCCGTTGAAAGGTACAAATTTCCTACTTTATCCCACGCGATAGAGCCGCCTGTGTGGCAGCACTCTTCACGTTGGGTAGCTACTTCGAGAAGTACTTTCTTAGAACTTAAGACCAATTCATCGCCGCGTAATTCGTAGCGGGTCAGAATGTTTTTAGGATCGCCGCCGGCAGGAGAGTAGTAGAGGTAAATCCAATGATTTTGGGCGAAATTAGGGTCTTTGCTCAACCCTAACACTCCATCTTCTCCTTCCGAAACTTTGCCTTCTTTGCTCGTGTATTTGGTGCTTACGTCTAATTTAGCAATGGTTTTCAATTGCTTGGTTTTGGTGTTATACAACCGTATCTCTCCTTTGCGTTGGATAAACAAAATACGTCCGTCACCCAATACGGAAAGCTCCATGGGTTCGTCCAGTTTTTCTTCCAAAACCACTTTTGTAAAGCGGTTTTCTTCGGGGCGAGCTTTGGTATAGTCCAGCGCTTTTGGGTTTTCGCCGCCCATAACGTAATTCAAACCGGCCCAAATATGATTTAAGAAAAGAGGTTCCGAGAAGGTTTCGTCGGTGTGGCCCATGGCCGTGTAAAACGCTCTTCCGCCATCAAACTCCTGGTACCAACTCATGGGGTGATTATCGCCGTTTTTGCCGCCCTGATAGGTTTTTTCGTCAATTTTTACCAGTACATTGATGCTGGGGCTGATGTTTTTGAAAGCGTAAAATTCGTCGGTGCGTTCAAACTCGTCGGGCATCCCTTTGGTGGCCCAGTGGTTTTTCATGGCTACGATAAACTTTCCTTTTTGAACGTTGCTGGGAACCGAAGGGTGATCTAAAAATACGCCCCCGCCAAACGCCCGTACCAAGCCCAACCGTATTCGGTGTCAGTAGCAGCGTGGATACCCAGATACCCGCCGCCTGCTTGAATGTAGTGCTCAAAACCCTCTTGTTGAGCCGCATTCAGCACATCACCTGTCGTATTCAAAAACACAACCGCACGGTAGCGTTTGAGATTTTCGGTATTGAATTGGCCCGCATCTTCGGTCAAATCAACGGTAAAGCCTTTTTCTTTGGCCATTTTTTGAAAAGTAGTTTTTCCCGCTTCAATCGAAGCGTGTCGAAAACTCGCCGTTTTGCTGAAGACAAGCACACGCGGAAGGGAAGTTTGACCAAAAATCAGCCCAGCGCTGAAAGCCGTTATTCCCCAGCAAAGCAGCAGAAAACGGGCCGAGTTTCGGAAGTTACGTTTTGTTTTTGTCATGGAATTTTTTCAATTGATAGGTTTGAAAACTTACTAAAGTTAAAAAAAAAGATTGGGATGGTTTTATTATTATCTCAATGTGGGACAATATTAATAACTTTTATTTTATTCCTCAAATTTTTCTGTATTTTTGCCCGAACACCTGCTCTAAAGTATGCCACTTATGAATGAACTTGATGATTTTTTAGCATTAAAAGACCAGTTTATCCCTCAACTTTCAGTCGATTGCGTGATTTTTGGTTTTCATAATCAACAATTGAAAGTATTGTTGCTAAAATTGAAAAATTTAGATGTGTGGGCGCTGCCGGGGGGCTATGTGGAACAGAATGAAGGAATTGACGAAGCAGCCCAACGCATTTTGGAAGAGCGGACGGGGTTGAAGGATATTTATTTGGAACAGTTTCGGGTATTCGGTTCAGCCGACCGTTCCACCAAGGAATTTATTCAAAAAATTATGGAAGTTCATCATCCGGAAGCAATGAATGAACCTTGGGTGTTGCAGCGATACGTTTCCATTGGTTATTATGCTTTGGTCGACTTTTCAAAAGTGAACCCAATGCCCGATTTTTTGTCGGAGTCCTGCGAATGGTTTGAGATGAAACAGTTGCCGAAATTGGCCTTTGACCATAGCGAAATTACCCGAAAAGCCCTTGAAACTCTTCAGTTAATGTTGGATTATAAATTGGTAGGCTTCAATTTGTTGGCCGATACCTTTACGATGATTGAACTGCAAAGTCTTTACGAAACTATTTTGGAAACACCTCTGCGTCGCAATAATTTTCAGCGTAAAATGTTGAGTATGAATATTTTGGAAAGGGTAGAAAAACTCTACACAGGCGCCGCCAACAAAGCTCCTTATCTGTATCGTTTTAAGAATAAGGTAGTACGAAGGACGAATTTTCAATGACGAAGTACGAATGACAATCATTCTGACCCCTAATTTCTGTCTCCTGACTTCTCACTTCTGATTTCCTACTTCTGCTTTTTAGAGGAACATAAATGAAGAAGTTGGTGTTTTTTTTTCATGGATATACTTTACAGCTACCTTCGCCCTTATTGGAAACTCATTCTTGTGGCACTTTCGTTAGCCGCTGTCAACCAGATTTTCTCCCTGCTTGACCCCTACATTTACCGACTAGTTATTGACCGCTACGCTACTGATTTCAAGCGTTTTACGGAAAGTGAATATATAATGGGTATTCTCAAGTTTGTGGGAATGGCCATTGGTGCGGCCATGGTGTCGCGCATTGCCAAAAACTTTCAGGATTATTTTGTCAGTGTCATTACGCAACGTGTTGGAACTCAGATTTACACGGATGGAATCAAACATTCATTGGGACTGCCTTACCAAGTGTTTGAAGATCAGCGCAGCGGGCAAACGTTGGGTGTGTTACAGAAAGTAAAAACTGATACCGAGCGTATGATTACGTCAGTCGTCAACGTGGTTTTTCAGTCCTTGATTGGGATTACGTTCGTGATTATTTACGCTTGGAGTATCTATTGGCCTATCGCACCTGTTTACTTTTTAACGATTCCCGTCATTGCGTGGTTGAGTTCGGTACTGAGTAAACGCATCAAAAAAATACAGACCAAAATCGTAGCAGAAACCACCGCTTTGGCCGGTAGTACAACGGAATCTTTACGGAATATTGAGTTGGTAAAAAGCCTTGGTTTGACCGATCAGGAAATTAAACGGCTCAACGGAAATACTGAGAAAATCTTAGGTTTAGAACTTCGCAAGGTGAAGTTTGTCAGAACCTTAGGGTTTGTACAGGGAACGACCATTAACTTTCTGCGCAGTTGTATCGTGGCTTTGATGCTTTGGTTGATTTTCAAAGAAGTGTTGAGTATCGGTCAATATTTCTCGTTGCTGCTGTACTCGTTTTTTATTTTCGGGCCGTTGCAGGAATTGGGCAACGTGATTCAGTTGTATAGAGAAGCTGAAGTATCGCTTAATAATTTTCGCGACATCATGAGCCGCCCCAAAGAAGCCAAGCCGGCGCAACCGACTCCATTGGCCAGAATTGAAAAAGTAGCTTTCAATGACGTTTCGTTCAAACACCTCACTGCCGCTCGTCCCGCCCTTCGTAATGTCAATTTTGAAGTAAAAAAAGGAGAAACCATTGCCTTTGCGGGGCCTTCGGGAAGTGGAAAAACGACGCTTATTAAATTGTTGGTGGGATTGTATGACCCCGAAGGAGGAAGTATTCTGTACAATAACATTGACAGTCGACAAATAGATAAGGACGAATTGCGGGAACAAATTGGCTTTGTGGCTCAGGACGCCCAATTATTTTCGGGTTCCATTCGGGAAAATTTGCTTTTTGTAAAGCCTACGGCGACCGATGCTGAATGTTTGGACGTACTTCAAAAATCGGCTGCTTATTCACTGCTCAACCGGGCTGATAATGGCTTGGATACGGTCATCGGCGAAGGCGGTATGAAAGTATCGGGCGGCGAAAAACAACGTTTATCCATTGCCCGTGCGCTGTTGCGTAACCCTAATCTGTTGATTTTTGACGAAGCTACTTCGGCGCTAGACTCATTGACCGAAGAAGAAATCACGAAGACCATTCGCGAAATTTCCACCAGTGAACAGCATATTACGGTGCTGATCGCTCACCGATTGAGCACCATCATGCACGCCGACCGCATTTTTGTGTTGGAAAAGGGCAAAATAGTAGAGTCAGGAAACCACGACGATTTACTGACTCAGAAAGGTCTGTACTATGCCATGTGGCGTCAGCAAGTGGGTGAAAGTGAAGTAATGACAAATGCCTGAAAAATTGACTGAGAAATGCGACATTTATTGATTGATACCGATACCGGCTCCGACGATGCAGTGGCATTGTTGATGGCTATGAAATACCCCGACGTACGAATTGAAGCCATTACGATTGTAGCCGGCAATGTTCCTGCCGCTCAGGGTTTACAAAATGCACTGTACATGACAGAGTTGTGTCAATACAGCACAAAAACGTATTTGGGGGCCGCCAAGCCGTTGTTACGCCCGTTGTTTACGGCTGAGTTTGTACATGGACAAGACGGTATGGGCGACATCGGGCTGGATTTGAAGGGAAGATTGCCGCACGAAGGAAATGCCGTAGATGCAATCATTGATACCGTCAACGCTTTTCTAGGCGAACTGGAAATCATTACGCTGGGGCCCTTGACCAATATGGCACTGGCTTTGTCGAAAGCACCGGAAATAGCGCAAAAAGTAAAATCCTGTACCATCATGGGTGGGGTTGGAATGGGGTATGGCAACGTTACACCCGTGTCGGAATACAATATTTGGGTAGACCCTGAGGCGGCACAGATCGTTTTTCAATCGGGAATGAACATGACCATGGTAGGGTGGGACATTTCGCTGAAATATGCTCATTTTGATACCGTAGCTGCTGAAACCCTGCGCGCGACCGAAAAAACAATGGCTCATTTTGTAGTGGACATTCAGGGTTCAAAAACCAACTTTACTGAAGATACGACGGGAAAAGCAGGCTTTGACCTTCCGGACCCAATTGCGACGGCGGTTGCCTTAGACAGAACCGTGGCTATTGACATTAAACATTTGTACGCGGAAGTGATTTTAGGAGAGGGCCTGACGCGCGGACAAACAGTGATTGACCATCTGAATGTGTTGAATAAAGAACCAAATATGCACGTAGTTTTCGCTGCGTCGAGGGAAAAGTTTCTGAAAATGCTGCACGATTCATTTGAATAACTAATTTCTGCTTCGTTCAAAGATGAAAATCCTTAATTTCGGTTCGGTCAACGTGGATTATGTCTATGGAGTTGACCATTTTGTGAAACCTTCCGAAACTCTTGCCAGCCAATCGTATGACGTGTTTATGGGGGGCAAAGGGTGTAATCAAAGCGTGGCTCTGGCTAAAGCAGGGGCAGAAGTGTATCATGCCGGGAATATCGGGAAAGACGGTCTGTGGATTAAGGAACAATTGGAAAAGTGGGGAGTAAACACTGATTTTTTACAAATCATCGACGGACCCACGGGCCATGCCATCATACAGGTAGTGCCCGAAGGCCAAAATGCCATCATTATTCACGGCGGGGCAAATCGGACAGTCACTCCTCAGCAGATTGACCAAACGCTGAATCACTTTGGATCGGATGATTGGTTGTTGTTCCAAAATGAAATTAATTGCATTCCTGAACTCATTGAAGCGGCTTTTGCCAAAGGAATGAAGATTATTTTCAATCCGGCTCCCATGACTTCGGAAGTTGCTTCGTTTCCGTTAAACAAAATAGATGTGTTCATCATTAACGAAGTGGAAGGGCAGGAACTTACTCAACAAACCTCACCTGCCGATATTCTTCAGGTAATGACAGCCCGCTTTCCAAATGCAGCTACTTTGTTGACATTGGGTGAAAAAGGGGCTGTTTATTCTCATCAGAACACTCATACGCAAGTAGAGGCGCAACGTGTAAAGACCATAGATACGACTGCTGCCGGAGATACGTTTATCGGTTATTTTTTGGCTTCACAGGCTTTGGGTTTGCCCTTGGAAGAAAGTCTCAACAGCGCTTCCAAAGCCGCAGCTATCTGCGTAACCCGCAAAGGAGGAGCGATTTCGATACCGAATAGGGAAGAGGTATAAATAAAATGTCGGTAAACTGCGAGTGTTTACCGACATTATGAAAACGAAAATTGAAAACTTAGTTTTTCTTACCGATAAGAGTTACGTTTCCCAGAGTGGGGTCAATCACATAAAGTGTCAATAAAGCGTTGCTGTAAGTTCCAATTTTAGAGGTTCCAATGTACGCTTCGATCTCGCCGGTCGTGGCCTTTTTTAACGTTACTTCCCCTGAATCGGTGACGCCGCTGGTAATTTTACCAGCTTTGTCTTTAATGGTTTGCGTGATTTTAGCAGTAATCTTGTCATCTGCTACTTTTGTGACTGCTACTGTACCCGAACGCGTCGAACCCGATGCAGGATCCGTTAAAGGCAAATCAGCGGTAAGCCCATTACTAAGTGCGAGTTTTGTAAGGGTATAATTACCAGCTACTTGGTCGCCCATCGAAGGTTCTGGTTCGTCTTTGCTACAGGAAATGATAAATACGGAGACAAAAATGAATAAAAGAGCGGAGGTAAAGCGTGAATGTATAATGTACCCCGATTTTAGGACAGAGTTTATAAGTGGAGACTTATTATCTTTATCTTAAAATAACACAAAAATGGGAAAGCGTATCAGACGTAATTACGATGAGAGTTTCAAGACAAAAGTAGT
>Ga0247844_1000440_pt1 | contig 89347 bp, 82 predicted proteins | sample LaCtaG_FD_192421 | JGI IMG/M metagenome (GOLD analysis project Ga0247844, IMG submission 192421) | Freshwater microbial communities from meromictic Lake La Cruz, Castile-La Mancha, Spain - LaCruzMarch201714.5m_1 | ecosystem: Environmental > Aquatic > Freshwater > Lake | place: Spain: Castile-La...
CGGGTTACCAGAGGCCTGTTCTAGCAGAAATCGCGCCGCGGTCCGAACGGAACAGAGCCACGCGACGAGCATTTGACGTGGGGTTCTAGCAGAAATCGCGCCGCGGTCCGAACGGAACGGGATGATTGCTGCCGCGTCGCTGCCGATGTGTTCTAGCAGAAATCGCGCCGCGGTCCGAACGGAACCGTCACTGCCGGGATATCCTCAAACACAGCGGTTCTAGCAGAAATCGCGCCGCGGTCCGAACGGAACAAAAACATAGTCAAACCCGAGCGCCATGCGGTTCTAGCAGAAATCGCGCCGCGGTCCGAACGGAACGACCGCAAACAGATTGAAGCCCGCCGGTCAGTTCTAGCAGAAATCGCGCCGCGGTCCGAACGGAACACGCCAGCGACGCAACGGGTTGTGACGCCAGTTCTAGCAGAAATCGCGCCGCGGTCCGAACGGAACAAGTCAGACCTCGAAACCCAAGCTCAAGTCGTTCTAGCAGAAATCGCGCCGCGGTCCGAACGGAACAAGCGTCTGGGCGAGGCGACGCAGACAAGCGTTCTAGCAGAAATCGCGCCGCGGTCCGAACGGAACCTTCGATCCTGATCGCCGACGCCGAGGTAGGTTCTAGCAGAAATCGCGCCGCGGTCCGAACGGAACTTGCGCGCCCGGTTCGTGTGGGACCCCAACGTTCTAGCAGAAATCGCGCCGCGGTCCGAACGGAACCGAAAAGTACGCATGGCTCGGACAGATGCCGTTCTAGCAGAAATCGCGCCGCGGTCCGAACGGAACGTTCGCCGTACGCTCCACCATCCGCTGAAGTTCTAGCAGAAATCGCGCCGCGGTCCGAACGGAACGTTGTCCAGTTCGTCAAGGAAGGCGTCGCGGTTCTAGCAGAAATCGCGCCGCGGTCCGAACGGAACATCGGCACCGTTGGTGTTGTCGACGAAGTGGTTCTAGCAGAAATCGCGCCGCGGTCCGAACGGAACTATAGCGAACTCCGGGCCGTGGTTGCGCGAGTTCTAGCAGAAATCGCGCCGCGGTCCGAACGGAACATGACGGCCAATCTGGTCATCAGCAGCGCGGTTCTAGCAGAAATCGCGCCGCGGTCCGAACGGAACGATTGCGCGCCAACTCGTCCCGTTTGTCCGTTCTAGCAGAAATCGCGCCGCGGTCCGAACGGAACTTCACAAGCATATCGCACAGCGCGACAAGTGTTCTAGCAGAAATCGCGCCGCGGTCCGAACGGAACTGGACCTCCCCGGATTTAGTGGAGAGCTTCTGTCTCTAGCTTTTTGTTCGCGTGGAACGTCGTCTCGAAGGCGGCGGGGCTCATGTAGCCAAGGCTCGAATGCCGCCTGCGAGGGTTATAGAAGCCTTCGATGTATTGGCCAATGGCGTTGCTAGCCTGCCAGCGTGAGGCGTAGGCCGTGCGCCAGATCAGTTCTGACTTGATGGTCTTGAAGACGGTCTCGACCATGGCATTATCATAGCAATTGCCGCGCCCGCTCATGGACGCGACGAGGCCGTGGCGCGCGACGAGCTTCTGGTAGTCGGCGGAGCAATACTGGCTGCCGCGATCCGAGTGGTGAATGAGGCCAGGCTTGGGTCCACGCAAGGTGAGGGCTCTCTGCAGAGCTTCCATTGCTAAGCCCCTTTTCATCCTATCGCTCATCGCCCAGCCGACGATTTTGCGCGAGAACAGGTCCAGGACGATCGCCAGATAGAGCCAACCTTCTGCCGTCCAAACATACGAGATGTCGACGCCCCATTTTTTGTTGGGCGCTTCTGCTGTGAAGTCCTGTTCGAGAACGTTGAGCGCAACAGGGCCGCCGTGGTCGCTGTCTGTCATCTTTTTGAAGCGCGTTTTCTGCCGCGCCTTCAGATCGTTATCTCGCATGATCCGCGCCACACGATGGCGGCCAACGGCCAAGCCATCTTCGTTCAACTCAACGTGCATCCGAGGGCTTCCGTAGGTTTCGTTCGACGTCGAAAACTGCGACCGGATATGTGCCAGCAGAACCATGTCGCGCCGCTGCCTGGGGCTCGCTTCGCGGCTTTTCCAGGCGTAGTAGCCGCTCGCGCTGACGCCCAAAACGGCGCACGCCATCTGCGCCGACATTTCAGTATTCCTTGCATCGATCAGGGCAAACCTCACCGACTTGTTTCCTTGGCAAAGAACACGGTCGCTTTTTTTAATAAATCCCTCTCGGCACGGAGCAGTTCATTCTCGCGCCGCAAGCGAGCAAGCTCTTTGTGAACATCGTCGTGTGGGCCAGCCAACAGCTCGGCCTCTTTGAAGTGAGACTTCCACTTACTGCGAGACGACCGGCCAATCCCTAAATCGTTCGCAACTTCCTTCACCGTCCGGCCACTGCTGGCCAAAATGCGCAATGCCTCCCGCTTGAAGGCATCATCGTAATCCCGTCGTTCGATGCTCGATTTCTTGACCATAATGCTCCCCTGATCTTCTCAAACTATCAGAAAAGCCCTCCACTTTTGCGGGGGAAGTCCAGCTATTCGACTCACGACGCAGAGGACTAAGTCATACGGGCTAGTCTTTGGCGCAGCAGTGCAACAGTGGTGGGGTCCGCCCTCGGGTGTTGTTCGACGATCTGTCCGATCCTGCGGATCATATCGGCTTCGGTGCCGTTGTGCCGGGCAGCCTCCAAGGTATTGTTCAACGCGTCTACAATGTCCTGTGGAGCGATCTCGTAGCCGTAACCGCGCAGCAGCCAATGCAGCGCCGCAAGGCCGACCGTGCAAGCAAAGTCCGGCTGGGTCGCTGCGAAGTCTCGCGCCGCACGCGCCAATGTTTTTGGATCACACGGGCTGGTCCGCGCAAGCTCGGCAGCTTCGGCGAGAAGCCCTGCTGATTTTGCCGCGGCAAACCACTTGCCCTTCTCGTCGCCGGCTCCAGCGACCAAGTCGCCAAGAATCGCCTTCGGCTCGATCTGCGGATACTTGGCCCTGATCGCCTGGAACGTGGCCAGATACGTGCCGTGGCGGTTGGCCTCTGACGCGTATCGATCATAGGCCTCGCGCCATCGGCCATTCGACAACAAGATTTCCTCGCAGGCCGAGGATATCCAGCCGTCAGGTTGATTGAGCCTGCGCGTGTCCTCGGCGTAGCGGATCGCTGTCTCGGTTTTGCCCTGCGCGACCAGCGCTCGTACGCCCCACTGTCGATCATGCCAGAATTTGTGGGGCGACAGGTCCAACAGGTTCAGTAACTCTTCATGCCGACCGGCAGCATACAAAGCGCTCAGACAGGCAGCGGTGCCCTTGAAATACCCACCATGTGGAAGGTCCGGGCTCCACATCATTCGCACGCCGTCGATAAAATGATCCGCCCACCGCGAGGCGCGCGCGGGCGTGACACAGAGTTCGCCCCAGTGATCGGGGAGTAACTCGATATAGGGGATGCCGTCGTCCTCGATGGCGGACCATAACCGCTCAAGCCATTTGTCCCTCCGGTCGTCGCTCGCCGGAGCTTGTGCAATGATCGCGACCAGCGTTTCGATCGCGCGGTTGACCGCCGCACCGATGGCGCCGGACGAACTGTCAACGTTTTCAAGGGCACCGGACACCTTCTCAAGAAAGATTACGGCACCTTCGGCGGCAAGGACCTTGTCCTGGCGGGCCGCTTTCTTGATTTCTGCCACAGCCTCCTTGATGCGCTTGCTCGGTAAATCCGAGCGCCATCCAAATGCGCCGGCCCGAAATCGCGATCGAAACGTCCAACGGTGCGTCTTGTCCGTCGGCATCGGTTGCTCCTCCAAATCCTGTGGCGAAGCCCCGCATCGTCGGTCTTGTTGTCTGTCACAAAGACTACGCAGGCAACAGGTATGCGCAGCCTGCCAACCATAAGACGGGCGACCAACAAGCTGTCACGACTGCAGTGATCCGTTAGCGTCCGTTCGGTCCCTGACACGATGGGCCAAGACCCGACGATGTTACGCGGAAATTGTCTGTGAACGGGTTGCAGTACGGCAACACCTAAGAGGCTGGTTGCGCTTCCACGTCTGGCAGAAGTTCGAACCAAATATCGTTGACGGCGTCGTTGATGCCCCAGCCGATATGGTTCAACGTTGTTCTCACGCGATCGAGACGATTTAAGAGGTTAGGCTGCTCTCCCGGCGGCAGTTTCATTACGGCGATCAACGCCCGCTCGAACATGCGAACGAGCACTGAGAAATAGCCCTCGTCGTCCATGCCGCAATCAGACAGCAACCGCACCGCTTCTTCGCAGTAAAATACCAGCAACTCCGCCATGCCCTGCGGTTGCCCGATAGCTTTCTGGTAGTCAGAGATTGCCTTCTTAGCCTTGAGGACGGAGACATCCTGGCCCTTCATCACATCGGGATTGATCCAACGCGCGATCGTTTTCTTGTAAGGCCCGAGCGGATCGGCACCAAGACCAAGCCGCGCATGAAGGAAGGCTTGATTATCCCGGCTCATGCCGTGGAGGTCTTTGAGCAAGGCGAATAACCCGGCGCGATCGAATTGCTCCAACTCGGCTTTCACGTCGCGCCACGTAGGGACTGCCTTTGCGGTACGGGTCATGATGAGCTTCTGTCCCTCGAATTGAACCAACGGCACCGGTCGGCCGCAGAGGACCCAAGACCGGTGCCGGGGTGGCTCATCCTGCCGAGGGCAGGAACCCGAGCCGTGTCATCATGAACGGCCCTGAACGCTCGTCGGATGGCCGATTGCCTCAGGTGCACGCACGTGAGGCAATACGCGCCACCCTGTGCTCGCCCGGCAAGACCGTGATCATGCCGGTTCTGGCTAGTAAGCGTGCTGGCAAGACGGAAGCCGACATTGTTGTTGCGGTTGTCGGGTTGGTTGTTGTTGCGGTTGGCTGAGCGGAGGTTGTCGGGATTGTTGTTCCACGAACCCCCACGCAGAACCCGGGAAGACGGGGCCGTTCAGGCTCTGGAGCGCGGAATGTGAAATGCACGCCACGGCCCAGAGATGGAGGAAATACGACCCTCCGAGGGTGAGATTGCCCAATGTTCGCCTGCTCCGCCAGAACTTGGTCGGGTTTTCCACCGCGAAAAAAACCGGTCCGCCTCCGGCGGAATGAGAAAGTGCTGCGGCCCAATCTGAGGGAGAGCTCAGGAGGTAAAGATGTAAAGGAGATAAGAGGTTAGAGCGTTCTGGCAAGACGGAAGCCGACAACGCTGATGCGGTAGACGGGTTGGTTGCTGAGGCGGTAGGCTGAGCGGAGGCTGACGGGAAAGTTGAGCCACGAACCCCCACGCAGAACCCGGGAAGACGCGTCGCCACTTATCCATGCCGAACCGTCGTCAGGCGCCCCACGATAGCTCGGGTTCCAGCAATCTTCGCACCACTCCCAGACGTTGCCATGTACTTGGTAGAGACCCCACGGGTTGGGCTCAAAACTGTCAACCGGGACCGTGCGCTTGCGGTACTCGCCCTTTTTTCCGGCACCGTAGACGTGATTGCCATCATAGTTCGCCTGCGCGGTCGAGATCGAGATCCCCCACCAGAACGGGGACACTGAACCGGCGCGCGCCGCATATTCCCATTCGGCCTCAGTCAGCAGCCGATAGGCATGTCCAGATTTCTGCGAGAGCCATTTGGAATAGGCCTTGGCATCCTCCCAACTGACACCAACCACCGGATTTCGTGCTGTCTGCGCAAAACCGGGGCTGCGGAATGAGCGATTTTCACGCTCCTCCCAAACATCGTTCTCGAACGTATACATCTTGTTTGGCATTTGATGGCCGGTTGCTTCGACGAAGGCGGTGAACTCGCCAACTGTGACGGCAAACCGTCCGACAGCAAACGGCTTGGCCAAACTGACACCGTGCTGCGGGCCTTCGCGGCCGTTACCATCCCGGCCGATTTCATCAGGCGGCGAGCCCATCAGGAACTCCCCAGCGGGGATCACGACCATCTCGGGCCCCTCGGGAAGGTCCTTGAACCAGTCCGTCTTGCCGGAACCCGGATGGATCTGCTTGCTGCGCCTATCCTTGAGCGGACCTACGATAATCGAGATGCTGCCCGGCGAGGGCTGCCCCGGCACTGCAGACGCACCGGCTAATGGGCCCGCCTGGGAAACCGCTGGACCGTCCAGGTGCCGCTTCAGAAATTCCACCAGGGCGGATGCATCGGGCGCGAAAGTCTGTGCCCGGACCCAGATGGCGTTGCGCCGTGCGAGCGGTTTTAAGTCGTCGGGTAGCCTGGCTTCCGGGAGCGTCAAAGCCCCATCGATCAGGACGGGAACAACACGAACGCCACGCTTCAGGGCTTCAGAAATTTCGATCCGCACGAAGTCATTGTGCTCGCTCAAACGCCGCTCCAACATATCGAGCCAGTTCGGGCCAATCACGGCGAGAAGTACTCTGCAGCCGCCAACCTTATTTCCCAAAACTTCGACGAAGTCTTCGCCCGGCTCGATTGTGACGGTATCGAAAAACACGCGCCGTACGCTGAACTCGCTGGCCAGCCGGTCATTGATGCGACCCGCCGACCATTGGCTGTCGTCGCGCCGGTAACTTACGAAAATGTCGGCCATGAAATTCCCGTCGTGTGACGTTCAATGATCAAATGTCGCGAAACCGAGTTCTATCTGTTGACTGCTCCCTACGGAAGGGGCGAATAGCCCTCAATCCGCCCCCGGCCAGGGTTCATACCGGGTGCCTTTGAAGATGGCGCGGCGGAGGTGGAAAGTATCGGCGTGGCTGGCGTGGGCGATCCAGGCGCTGATTTTGGCATCCACATCGGCGCGCGTGACCGATCCGGCGCGCTCCTGGTCGCGCATGCCTCTGAGGCGGCCCCTGAACCGGGCAACGTTGTCCTCGGGCAGTCGGCGCTTACCGCCAGGGGCCAGCACGAAGCCTAGAAACTGCGACGGCTCGGCGGTGTTGAGGATCAAGGTCTTGCGTGGGTGCAGCTTCAGACGGCGGCCTTCGAGGTAGCGGTCGATCCGCGCCCGCCATTCGGCCAACACGACGGGATCATCGTGGAACAGAGCAAAGTCGTCGACATAACGCACGTAAGGCGCGCGCAGCACTTCGGTCACCCAATGGTCAAAGCGGTCGAGATAAAGGTTGGCGAAGAACTGGCTGGTCAGGTTGCCGATCGGCAACCCGCGCCGCCGCTGGTAGGGCGCAAACAGATCGTCGCCCGGAAAATGCAGGTTGACCGGCTCCTGCGCGTTGGACCCATCGACGATGAGATCCATCAACGCCAGCGTGCGCTCGCACGCAATGCGGCGTCGGAACTCAGCCTTGAGGATGGCGTGTTCGATGGACGGGAAGTAGCGGAAAATATCGGCGCGCAGCACATGGGTGTGGCGGTCGCGATATCGCTCATAGGCCTCAATTGCGCGGTGTGTGCCCTTGCCCGTCCGGTTGGCGAAGGTGTTGTCGATGAAGCCCGGCTCGAACAGCGGAAAGATCACCGCGCAGAGTGCGTGATGCACCACTCGGTCGCGGAACGGGGCCGCCGACACGAGCCGCTCCTTGGGTTCCTTGATCAGGATTTCGACGTAACGGCCGGGGCGGTAGGAGCCGTCGCGCAATTCACTTTCCAGCCGCAGCAATTCGCGCTCGACGTTGGCGAAGAAGGCGCTCGCCCCCGGCTTGCGGCGTTTGCCAAGCACGGCCTTGCGGGACGCGATCCGCAGCGCGTTGAAATTGGCGATCTGGGAGAACAGATCAGCGTGCTTGCACTTGCCCATAGCCGTTGCCCGCCCCCGCCCCAGATTGGGCCGCGTGCGCCTTGGCCCAGCCTCCGATCAACCGGCCGACCTCGTCGATGGTGCGGGCGGCGTGTTCATAGCGGCGCACGTCCAGATGCTTCTGTTCGAACGCGAGGCGGAAAAAGAACCGCAGCTTTTCAAGGCCGAGGTTCGCCCGGATCAAATGCGCTCGCCGGTCGCGCGTATAAGTCGCCTCGATCAGGGCTTCCAAGACGTCGAGTGCCGTCGACTGGATACGGTCGCCGAGCAGGAACTTCTGCGATTTCGGGAAGCGCTCGACCGTCTGCATCAACCAGTTGAGAAGCTGGAAGTGGGCTTCAACGGCAGGGCCGGTTCTGCGGGCATTGTCGGTCATGGGGAGAGCCTACGACAGGTGACGGGGCGCTATGTGACAGCCCCCCCGATTATCCCCGCTATTCACCGTTTGACTCGGATTTTCTATGGTCGCCTGTCACCAGTGGCGGCTGCACCTGACAACGAACCGAACGTGTGGTAGGAAGCTAGCATGACCAGAACCGAAGCCATGGCGATTATCACTGCGGCGCTTCCAGTGCTCGACGACGAGCGCATAGCGACCGTTGCCGGGATCGTCCAGTCGTTGGTCGAGCCCACGCCGTTCGTGCTGCGTGATTTGACCGCCGACGAACTTGCCGCCATCGAGCGCTCGAAAGAGGACTTCACGGCCGGGCGGACGTATACGCCGGAGCAATACAAGGACGAGATGGACACGTTCATGGCGCGTCTCGCGGATAAGTATCCAGCCTCCTCATGAGGCGCATCGCCCGGTCGCGAACCTATGTACGCCAGCTCCAAGGACTGCTCGACTACGGCGCCCGAGCTTTCGGGTCGAGAGTGGCCAACACCAAGCTTGCCCGCGTCGACCGCGTTTTGGAACACCTCGCGCATTTTCCGGCGAGCGGCACACCCGATGTGCGGCTTGGCCTTTTCGCCTATCCCATTTCGAAGACGCCCTTCGTCGTGATTTACGATTTCGATGATGACGAACTGCGCATCCACTTCATCGTCCATGGCCGGGCTGACCGGTCGCTACTCGATCCGAAAGACGTTAACTGGTGAAAAAAACCGGCCCGGTGCCGGTCGGCCGCGATGGACCCAAGACCGGCACCGGAGTGGCCCGGCGTACAACCGCCAAGCCGTGTCATCATGTGCAGCCCTGGACGCTTTTGATGCACGCTCCATGTCTCCGTGAAAGCATGGACTCTGGCGACAAAGCGTACTGGGCGGAAGAAGAGAACGGCCAACCCGGAAACCGAGAGTGTTGTTTCGGTTGTCGGATGTGTTCCTGTTGCGGTTCGCCGCGCGCAGGTTCTGGGGTTCATTGTTCCAGGACCCACCGCGGGCAACACGGGGCTGCCCAGGTTCCGGCAAGAATGGCGTAGCAGAACCCCATTACTGGCCGGACGATCATTAGATAGACCGATTCCGTAGCGACCAGGAGGCTTCGCCTCCTGGACCGCCGCCCAATCCACAACAAAGAAGATCGCAGGGGGTAAAGTAGTAAAGGGGTAGGAGGTTAAAGCGTCCTGGGCGGAAGAAGAGAACGGCCAACCCGGAAACCGAGAGTGTTGCCTCGGATGACGGATGTGTTCCCGTTGCGGCTCGCCGCGCGCAGGAGCTGGGGTTCATAGATCCAGGACCCACCGCGGGCAACACGGAGCTTGCAATCCGAGGTCTGACGAAATGTGCCGTCCTTGGGTGCGCCCTCGTAGCTGTTCACGTAACAGTCCGCAGTCCACTCATTGACGTTGCCGTGCATGTCAAAGAGTTCGAAGGCATTGGCTGAATAGCTACCAACCCGCGCTGTGGCGCTCTGCCCGTCCTTGCACGCATCGCTCGTCCTCCATCCAGCGGGCGCGACCTCTCTCAATGTGAGATCAGCGAAATTGGCATGGTCGCATAGCTTACGCTCGTCGTCGCCAAAGCTGTAGACGGTCTGGCTCCCGGCGCGGGCCGCATATTCCCACTCGGCTTCGGTCAGCAGGCGGTAGGGCTTGCCGGTGACGCGCGCCAGCCACTCGACGTACCGCGTGGCCTCGTCCCAGGAAATGTTGATGACCGGCTTCCGGCCCGTACCGTAACCACTATCGGAGACAGGAACGCACCCTTTGAGGCGGACGCACTCCATATAGTCGTCGAACGTCACCTCGTGCTTGCCGGCGGCGAAGGCAGCGATGGCGACCTCGCGCTGCGGCCCCTCGTCCGCCTCGCGGCCTTTCTCTGCCGGTGCCAGCGGGCCGTCCTTCGGCTTGCCGTCGAGGCCGATCACGGCCGTCTTGCCGTCCGGCGAGCCCATGACGAACGTGCCGGCAGGTATGACCACCATCTCGGGGCAGCGTTTCTCGCACTCGCGGAAGGGCTCACCCGGCTTCAGGACGCGCTCGCGCTCGGTCGTGAGCAGATGAGGCGTGATGCTGGCGGCGATGTAGGGGCGCACCGTCGTGATATCGTGGGCAATTGCCAGCAGCGGTTCTTTGTAGATGACGGCCGTCAACGCCCCGATGACGCCGAGCAGCGACGTGATTAAAACGGCCTGCCCGAGCCGGGCTCGACGGCGTTCGGAGGTCTCCTGCCGCTGGCAGGCTATGACATAGGCCGTGTCCGTCGGCTCCAGATTGGCGGCCAGATCGGGGCGCACAAGTAAGCGCTCCGCCGCGCGCAGCCGGTCGGCACCGTGTCCCAACCAGGAAGAAGATTTGCTGTTCGCCGCCCAGTCTCGAGCCGCTCGTTTGATGCCGTCGAGGACGGTGAGCAGGCCTGTGTCCTCCTCAAGCCAACCCTGCAACAGGCCCCACTGGCGCAGCAGCGCCTCGTGCGCCGGCTCTATCGTTGTCTCGCCGGTGTCCTTGGCGACGTCGGTCGAAAGCAGCCGCTGCTCGACGAGGAGATCAACCAATGGCCGGGCTTCCGCCGGGATCTCGGACAGTCGCGCAACGCGGCGGCGTGGTGCCTTGGTGTCGGGATCGATCCCCGCAAGCCAGGGTATCAGCCCGCGCCGCAAGAGTGTGAGCCGGGCTTGTCGGTCGCGTGGGATGCGGTTGTCTTTGTCGGCAGCCTTGAAGGCACGCTCAACGGCGGCTTCGATTGATCCCTTGACGCGGCCGAGCTTGTTGAAGTGATCCAGCGTAAGGTGGCCGGTGGCACCGTATTCATCATAGAGCCGCTCCAGTGTGAAGGCGAGCAATGGCAGCGCGTCCTTGGCACCACCCACCTCGATGTCGGCAAGCAACGCGTCGACGAGGTTGTCGTCGATCTTCATGGCGCGCGACGTGCCATCGAGCCGACGGATCGGACCCTTAACAACCTCGACGTAGGAGCCTTTGGGCATGGGCCCCAGATCAAGGGGCACCTTGTGGATATCGGCCAGCTCTGGTGCCTGTTGCAGCCGCTCGTAGTTGTCCGAGCGGATCGTGAAGACAGCAATCAAAGCTGGGCTATCGGTCAAGAGCAGATCGCGCAGCAGAGCCAGGAAAGGCTGCGCCTCGCCCTGAGCTTCGGCGAGAAACAACTCCTCGCCCTGGTCGATCGCCAGAACGATCACGGGCGGCTTGGGGACGGGTCCCCCTTCAATCGCCGGAAATGATGCAGCCGATTGCAGCCGCATCAGCAGCGGCTTGAGTGTGGCAGCGCCTCCCGCGATGGCTTCGCGGATGTCGCCGCGCGGCACCTTGAGGCTCGTGGTCTCGAACCCGGCAGCCAGCGCGCTCAGAAGTCCGGTCTCGCCAGTCAGCGCCGCCCGCTCGGGCCGGACCACCGGCAGCGGCAAGAAAGTTTGAGGGTCGCGACCAAGCCTCGGTAGCAGTCCCGCCCGAAGGAAGCTCGACTTGCCCGCACCCGAAGCACCAAGGACCACCATCAGCCTTGGCGGTGCAGCTTCCGTGAGGCCACGAAGGCGATCGATCGCCTCGATCACAGGTGCCTCGCGCCCGAAGAAGATACCAGCGTCCTCGGCCTCCAGTGGCCGCAAGCCACGATAAGGTGCACGCTTGGGATCATGCTCTGGCGGCCAGTTGAAGTAGCTGGCATGCAATCCGGCACGCTGTAGGCCGGTCCTTAGTCGTGAGAGACCTTCCAACGAATAGGTCACATGCTGCTCTGCGCCTGAGACGGGCAGCGTCACCCGGAACTGCTGGTGGTCCCGGCCGGCGGCGAGATTGACAAGTTGCCACGTGCTCGTGACGTCATGCGGTAGGTCCGCGACAGTTAGTCCTTCTTCGACGAGTACCCCGAACAGCCGCTTGCTGAGCCGCCGCGCCAGTGTCAGCTCATTCATGCACCAGCGCGAGGAGAGCCATGCCTTGCTGATCAGGAACAGCACCGCCTCGCAGCGGCGCGCCGCCTCGTTGAGCGAACGCTCCCATCGTTCACCAGCCGCAATCCCGCGCGCCGGATCAAGGTCGAGGAACAGATCGGACCACCCCTCGGCGACCAGCCAGTCCCGCAGCGCAATCGCCTCGGCGTTGTTAGCAGAAGAATGCGAAATGAAAATACGCGACACCGGCAAATGCCCCCCGGCAGGATTATAATTGCCGGTAAGCATAGCAAGTGAACTGACAACTGTCAATGAGCGTTATGGTGCGGAACGGCCACGGAAAGATGCTGGTCGGCAACATGGCAGAGATGGGTCCAGGCCGTGTGACAACATTTTTCCTCCCCCAAAAACCGCTCTCAAACAGGGGCGATCCGCGTCAACACGGCAATCTGAGCATATTTTTGCTTTTCGGGGGCGGGAGTCAATCGCCGCTCGCTCCGGGGCCTTCCGGAGCGATATGGAGTCATTCGCTGGGCCCACACCGGGCCCGCACTCTATGCTGTGATTGCCTTCATGAGTACGTTGACGCCGACGATATTCATTACACGGGTGAGGTTGTAGCCGAGCACGCACAGCGCCATTTCGGTGGCGACCTTGGGCAGCGTCTTGCATAGAAAGTGCGTCGCGCCCATCCGCATTTTCAACGTAGCGAACGGATGCTCGACCGTCTCACGACGAACGCGCATCGCCTGCGGATTTTTGTCGAGCCGCTTCTGCACCGCCTCGACGACGTGCTCGTGCTCCCAGCGGGTGATGCGGCGCTGCGGGCCCGTCGTGCACTGTGTTTTAATCGGGCAGGTGCGGCACGCGTTGGTCCAGTAGCGTCGCATCTGTTGCCCGTTTTCCTCGGCAGTGAAGTAGTACTTCAGCTTTTCGCCGGCCGGGCAGAGATAGGCATCCTCCGCCGGACGATAGACAAAGTCCTGCTTGCCGAACCGGCCGTCCGATTTGGCACCCGATGTCTGCGGCTTGGGTAATGTCACGGTGATACCGGCTTTCTCGCAGCTGAGGATCTCCTCGCCCTTGAAGTAGCCGCGATCGGCGACCGCTTCCATCTCGTCTGCATGGAGAGCGGCTTTTGCTTGGACCGCCACGTTTGCCAGTTGCGAGCGATCCGAGCCCTCATTCGTGACTTCGTGCGCGATGATCAGGTGGTTTTCAGTATCAACCGCAGACTGCACATTGTAGGCGACCATGCCGCTGCCGCGCCCGCTCGTTGCCATGGAACGGCAATCCGGATCGGTCAGCGAGATCTGCTGGTCTGGCGAGGCCAGCACCTCCTTTTCGATGGCCTTCAGGCGCTTCACTTCCTCTTCGAGCTTGGCCAGCTTTTCCTTGAGCCGAGTCTTCGTCAGCACCACCGTCTCCGACGCATCCTCACCTGCCGCCGCATGCCTGTCGGCAGTCTCTATCTGGCTCAGATAACGCGCGACGCTTTCCTCGATTTGTTTGAGCCGTCGCTCCAGTTTACCTTTCGTGAAATTGTTGTCGCGGCTGTTCACGGCTTTGAATTTGGACCCATCGATCGCGACGCTGGCTTTCGCCAGCAATCCCATCTGCCGGCATAGCTCGACGAATTGAGCGCAGACCTTTTTTATCGCGGGACCATTGTCCTTGCGGAAATCGGCAATCGTCTTGTGATCGGGAGCAAGCCGCCCCAGCAGCCAGATCACTTCGAGATTGCGCCCAGCCTCGCGCTCCAGCGGCCGGCTCGAATGAACCCGATTGAGGTAGCCGTAGATATAGAGCTTCAACAGCACGGACGGGTGATAGGCGGGACGTCCGGTCGCTGCCGGATCGACGCCTTCGAAGCCCAGATCGCGAAGATCCATTGCATCAACGAACACATCGACAGCGCGAACTGAATTGCTCTCATCGACCCAATCATCGAGGCATTCCGGCAACAACGCCGCTTGCCCACGAGACGCCCCAGCAACGAAGCCTGCCATCGATTCCCCCACCGATTCAGTAGAAGATTCATAGCATAGCCTGGGTTTTTACACAGTCTGGGTCAAAATCGACAGGCGCTAGGCATCTGACGGTCGAAATGGTCGGTTAGCCGACGTGAGGTGGAGCGCTAGACGCAAGCACGATCGCGGTCGATCCGCGATGTTAAGCAGGGTCCCTGAATTTCATCAGGAGCCCTGATTTGCTGGACCAGGATGATCGCCGCCTTAAATCGACCTGCCTTGAGACTGGCTCTCCATGGCGAGGCGTTGGACTTCTTGCTGGGCGGGGATGCCTTTGGCTTGGATGTCGGTGGCGGCGTTGATGGTGTGGATGACGCTGACGGCTTGGATCGGGTCGATTCCAACCGCTTGAGCAAAGGGCTCGGCGTGAACCGCAGTGAGCGCCGATCTGGCTTCGAGGCGGGCAGCGTTGGCTTGAGCGAGTGCGGCCTTGGCGGGCTCCGGGAGTGCCTCGGCACCGGCGACGATGGCGTCAATTGCCGTTCGGACGCGGCGGTCGGTGGCGTACTGCGTCACAGACTTATCGCGTCCACCGGCCAGGATACTCGAATAATACTCGTTCATGTGTGGCACGCCGGGCCGGTCTGGCGTGTGTGGGATCATTGCTTTGTCGAGTTCGTTGCCGGCCCGGCTGATCGCGGTGTTGATGGCCGCCAAATGGGCGTCGTCCTTGGGTTGGACCGTCCAGGATTTAATGGCGGCGTTCCATTCAAAGCCTGACTTTTTGAGCGCGGCGTTGGCGTTGAGATCACGCGGCAGCGTAACGGCAATTTCAGACCCGCGCCGGGTCGCCGAGATCAGCGGGTGGTCGTTTTCGACGTTGCGGGCGGCACCGGCGGACACGGCGAGCGCGCTCAGGCGGTTGCGGGCCGCTTCGAACTGCGGCGAGGTTGCGAGGCTAGCAACGTCATTGGGATCAATCGGTAGCGCCCAGGTCTTCTGGCTAGCGTCCCACTTCGCGCCAACGCCGTCTTTCAGCGCGGTGATGAGTTCGCGATCGTACTGGGGTCGCGCCGTCACGTCGACGACACCCCGTTCGCTGATGGAAATTTCGGCATTGAGACCAGGCACCGCGTCGTTGAGTGCGGCCAAGCCCGCTGCGTAACTCTTGGTCTCGGTCAGATGAACGCCCACGGCGTCGAGGGTGCTGTTAAGATCATAGACATGATCGGCGTCGGTGAGCTGGACTGAGAATGCCTTGGCCTTCGCATCCCAACGCACACCATCAACCGCCTTGACCATACGGTTGGCGGCTAAATCCTTCGGCATTGTGATCAGCACTTTGCCGTTGACGACCGTGGTCTCCAGACCGTCGATCGGTTTGAATTGCACGCCCTTGGCCAAGTCCGCCGATTTGGCGACGGACGCAATGCGATTATTGATGCGATCGAACGCACGTTCGGTGCGCGGATCCATCGAACTGAAGGCCCAGGCTTTCTCTTCGTTGCTCCAGCGGCCACCCATGTCCTTGGCGATCGCATTCGCTTCGAGATCCCTCGGCCATGTCGCCAACAGGCCGGTGCGGCCGGCTTCATCGATGGTCGGCTTCACGGTAATATTGGCGTAGGACGTAGTGTCCATGATCTTGGTTCCTTTGGTCTTTGGAGGACGGGGTGCATCAGGACGCGGGGTCTCCGCGCGTGGGGTTGGTGGGGCGGCCGCGCGCAAAGCAAAGTGAATACCGGCCCGCAGTCCGTCCAAAGAAGAGTCGGAACTTCTGCGGGCCGGTATGACAGGTGCGATAGCTGATTTGCAGACTGCTGCAAATAGAGCAGTTAATCGTTCGCGCAGGGCGGCGATGGCAGCCCGTCCTCCCGAGACGAGATGCAGTAGATCAAGCGGGACGGCGCTTTTGCCCCTGATGCCGCGCGCTTCAGCGTAGGCGGGCCGGTAGTCGAGTGTCATTTCTTTCGGATCGGCGCGCGAAAAGGTCCAAACGAGTTTGTCGAACGTGTCGAAGTCGGTTTTGGGAACATAGAGTTTGAACGCGACGCGGTGGCGCGAGGCGGCGACGTAGGCCAGATATTTGTCCATCGAGGTGCTGGCGAGGACGAACGTGCGATCGACCGTGGCACCCTGCGCTTTGTGAACTGTCGTGGCATAACCAAGATCGAAATCACGATACGTGGTGGTGTCGATGGTCACGGTCCGACCGTCGTCGAGCGCGACGGAAAACACAGGCGACGACCCGGTCGTGTCGATCGCTTCGACGGTGCCAAGTTCACTGTTGGCGACGGCCTCGCCTGCGAGCTTTTCGTTCTTGAGCATGATGATGCGATCACCGGCGCTAAACGACCGGGTTCCACCGCGCGTTTCGATCATCACCGGTTCGCCGAGCTTGCCGTCTACGCGGCGGCGGTCCTGGATGGCGGTGTTGATCGCCAGAATGTCGTCGTTGCGATGGGCCAGCGCGAGCATAGTGTGCAAAGGCGCTGTGGCGCTGGTTTCGAGATAGTCGGCCACCAATTGCGCGACAGCGGCGCCCCGATCCTTGGTCTCGATGATGCCGCCGTTGGCGTTGTAGGCGGTCATCGCTTCGGACACCAAACCGCGCTGGAATTGCACAGTCGCGGCGCGGGCCCAGTCGTCGTTTTGGCGATAAACGGTATCGAGTTCGAAGGTGCCAGACTGCTGTACGAGGGCGCGAAACGCACCTCCCGCTGCGATCGGTTGCAACTGCTCTGGGTCGCCGATCAAGACCAACTTTGCGCCGACGCGCTTCACCTCTGAGAGCAGCGCGGCCATATCCGCAGACCCGACCATTCCGGCTTCGTCCAGAACGAGCACATCGTTGGAAGTGAGCCGTTTGCGATCGTGCTTCCAGTGGGTCATCCAGCTGGCAATCGTGCGGGATTCGATGCCGGCACCATCGGCCAAACCGTAGGCCGCTTTGCTCGCCAGTGCAGCGCCCTGGACCGTAAAGCCGCGCGCCGTCCAGGTATCGACTGCGGCGGTCAACAGCGAGGTCTTGCCGGCCCCGGCGAACCCGACAATCGACGTGAGGTCGTCGCCCGACGTGATGTGCTCGATGGCGGCGCATTGCTGATCGGACAGCTGCTTGGGGCAGCGATTAATGGCCGCCAGAACGACGGGCCGTGGAACCGCAAAGCGCGCTCGTCCTGCCACCGAAATCGCGTCACGCGACATGGCGGCTTCCACTGCGATCTGGGCCTGCATCGCGAGACGTGCGGGCGTGTGGTGCGCTTCGTGGATGCCGCCAAACCCCTCCTTAAGCACGACCAGCGATTTGTCCTGAAGCGCGGCGTCGAGCAATGTCGTAAACTCGGTCGGATCGTCGATGAACGTGTGCAGTGCGAGCGCCACGTCGCGGCGGTCGAAGACGCTCATCTTGGCGGCCACGACATCCAAAATCCGGCCTGGATGGGCGATCAGTTGGTCGCGGGTGATGGCCTTTGCATCGAGTGCTGCCGTGACCGCTTCTGATGGCTGGCGAGTGCGGCTGAACTGCGTCCCGGTGGGTCCAATGTGGGCCGACGGCGTGAGCTTGATTCCCTGCGCCGCGTAGGAGCGCAAATCGAGCACCACGTCATGACCGGCCATCGCCAGATGGTGGGATGCCGTCTCAGCCCAGCCGGTGCGAAGATCAACCAAGGTCTTGCGATTGCCGATGAACTGGTACGAGATAATTTTGCCGTCCTTGTCGCGCCGTGGCGCGCCGCTGTCGTCCTTGACGCTTTCCCGTTTCTTACCAAAGCCGCTGCCGATCACCGGACGCAACGTGTGCATCAGGTGGACGTGCGGGTTGCCCAGTTCGGCATGGTAAGCCCAATCCACAACCAGCCCGCGCGACGACAAATGCTGCTCGATGTAGTCGCGCATGAGTGTGATGTTTTGCGCTTCGGTCAGTTCGACCGGCAGGGCGATCACGAACTCGCGCGTGGTCTGCGCATCGTGACGCGTCTCGGCCCTTGCGACGGCATTCCAGAGCCGCTGGGATTGCTCCTTAGTTTCGCAATCCGCCATAAGCTTGACGAGCCAAGGGGCGGCATTCGGGGGCAGGCACACCTCGCTGTGCACGAGGGCATCGTCACGGGCAAAGTTGAAGACCGCACCCTGCTTGCTGTCGGTCATCGACGTGCGATGGATGTAGGCCGCCACGGAGAGCGGAGACCGCTCACCTGAAATCATCCGGCCCCTAAAGTGCGGTATCGCCATCGGTCGTCTTTGAGACCCAGTTGCTCTTGCGCATCACGTCGGCTTCACGTCAACCTTGGCGACGTATAATTGCGCACCTTCGTGACAGTTCTCGCTTCTATATCACTGTTCTAGCGAGATTTGCAGCTCAAATCAGTGCAGTATAGACAAATACGAGACATCAACAGCGAAGGACTGAAGAGCGATGGGCAAGCCAAAAACACGGCTGGAGGCAGACAAGCAGATTGCTGCACTTGAACTGGCCAAACGTCAAATCATCAAGCGCGAACAGGAAGCCTTGGGACGGGCAGCAGAGAAGGCCGGCATTCTCGATCTTGGCCTGTCGGAAGCCGAACTGATCGAGGTGTTCAAGACGGTGGTCGAGAGGTTTCCAGCAGCCACAGTACGTGAGGCCGTCAAAGCTCCGGCGCGTCAGGTTCCGGCTAAACGCGCTAAAGCGCCTGAGGCTCAAAATGCCGAATAACGAGGACGAAGCCCACCGGAACAATGCCCGTCGCGAAGATACCCGGCGGAAGATTCAGCTCGGCGGCCTGGTGATCAAAGCCGGGATCGGCGGTCTGCCGCCCGCCGTCATCCTCGGAGTGCTTTTGGACGGCGCCGATCGCGTCGCCGACGGCGCGGAACTGATCCGGCTCAAGAAACTCGGCCACCTCGCTCTCGTTGGAGAACCCGGATGACAAATGCGCAAAAGGATTCGGCGACCGTGATGAGTTGCGCTTTCAAACCGACAAAGATCAGAGATAGGGGAACGCCGTGACCAATATCGATTCACTCATTTCGCTGAAGGAATTCTGTGAACGGGTAAAGATATCAAGACCCACTGCTTATGCCTGGAAGAGTAAGCGGTTTGGCCCGACCATGGTAAAAGTTGGCTCGCGCCAATTCTTTCGCCACAGCGAGGTTGCAACGTTTATTGCTGGCCTATCGAGTGGCGTTGCCCGCCCATCAATGCCACAGACAAAGCAGTCCAATGTACGATCAAAGATTCGCGCGAGCAGTGCTGTCGCGGCTTAAATGTTTCGAGATTGCGTTTGGCAAGGCGGGAACGGCGCGCGCACCACACAGGACAAAAGCGCGGACGACAAGGGGCTGAAGCAGGAAACGATTCACCGGCGTGTTTAGCCTGATTGAATAGCGCCAGATTGAAGCGCTGCGAGGTCTGCCAGATCCTGTTTGCGTTGTTTGACGCGCCGCTGGTAGCTCGCTTGGTTCTTGGTACAGATTAGGCTGTGTGGCGATCCCTTACGGAGGGTTTGCAAGTCAACGTCCGCGCTCGCGCGTTTGATCTCATTCTCTACGTGAGTGCGGACCTGTTGAGCGGCACGCAACGCCCAGGTCTCGCCGCTTGCGTCAGCAAGAAAGTCTGAAAGCCCGGCGCAGTGCGGGCATTTGCAGCCGATTGCGCTCGGGCGGGTCCAGTCCCGTGGTGCTTCGAGCAGCAGAGCGATGCGTGTGTCGAGGTGCGTGATGCAAGCCGTATGCAAGGCGTCGAACGCTGGTCCGCGCGGATGCTGGCCCCCAAGCAAGAGCTTCACGGCTGGAACAAGAACACGATCCAGTCCGAAGTGACGCGGCCAAGCGAGAATGTGGCCTGCGGTGCGGCTGGCAAGTCCGCCATCGACGCGGTCTACCGCGCCGGCCATGTCGGCAACAAATGTTGCGTCTGGCTTCGACCCGCGTGATCGGCCCCACTGGTCCTTTGGCGCGCAGGCCGGATCCCCTGGGAGATGCCCGACGAGAGTCTCCACTGCACCAAATAGCAGCGCTGGCTCCTTCGCGAACGGGCCTTGCACGGCGGTGGCGAGTAGATCTCCGCAGGAGCCAAGCGCGTCCACGGCGTTTGACGTAACGATCTTCTGCAGGGTTTCGGCGGAATTGCCGGGTGCAAAGAGCGCCACAGCATTGAGAATGGCAGAATTGTCGGCTTTGTCGTGACCCTGCTGTGTGACCAGCTTGCCGACCATCGCTTCGACCAGGGTAAGATCGCCAAGGCGGGCCAGCAAACTGAACATCCACCCGAGATGGCTCGGCTCTGCACGGTCACGCTCGTGCCACGAACGCTCCGGCCAACTGGCGATCATGTGCCCGGCGAGTTCCACGGCTTGTTGTTTGAGCGCCAAGCCCTTCTTCGGGCCAGTGGCCTGCCACTTACCCAAAAGCTCGTCCAGGTAGGGCAGTGTCGCCTCAAGTCCCGCCTGATTGAGAACGGCCAGGATGCGACTGCTTGGCCAAATCACCAGCGCCGCGCGGGCATAGGTCCGATCGAACGAGGCACCTTCATTGCCGGTCGCTTCGTGGAAATGCTCCTCATCCGGCTCCATGCCTTCGAGCGCGTCCGCTGGCGACAATTCTTCGTCCTCGATCGGCAATATTCCGAGCGTCGTTGGAACGCCATCGGGCCGGCGCCATTGCGAAAGCGTCCGGCTGCAGTCGTGGACGTCGATGACTTCAAACTCGTCGGGAGCTTCGTCCTCGCCCGCGTCGCGCCAGCCTCGGCGATAGTGCCAGTTGTCGTAGCCGGTGTATTGCGCGGAACCGCATTCCGAGACGGTGAGGAGAGCCAGATGCAGATCGCATGACGCGGGAGGCGCTGCTTCGGAGAGCAGCCGCGCGATCGCGGCGTCGGCGCCTTTCAACGTTTCGAAGGCCAACTCTGCGGGGGTGTAGGCATGGTCCAGCGGATAAACGATCTTTTCTGGTAACGCTGTCAGCGTCGCGGTGCTGTCCGGATTCACGCTGCTACCGCCATCCGCCTTTGCCTTGGCCCAAGCTGTTAGGAGTGACGTTACCTGTTCGGTTTCGGCCGCGTAATTGGGCGGCTCGGTCACTGCGCCCTTGCCCCCGCGGATGAGGTTGAACACCAACGTCGCGCGACAGCCCTTCGTGACCGGCAGCACTTCGTGTACGCAGTCGGCGTAGAAGGCGGCAAAGGCAATCTCGGACGGCTCTTGTGAGGAAAGGTCGAGCCGGGCTTCGCGATCCTGGTGGCGGATGACAAGTTCGCCACCCTCCGACTGCGACGGGAGTACGACGACCAGTGTTGCGAACATACCCGGCGTCTTCTCGGTGTCGCGATGGCTGACGAAAAAGCTGCCCTTGTCGTAGACGAGCAGCTTGTAGAGTTCAGCAGTCACCGCTCCAGCAACGCCCAACCCCTCTACGGCGCGCTCGACAATACCATCAAGGGTCTTGGGCCAATGTTTGCCCCCAATGGTGACGCGGCTCGCCTCGATCTGCCATGTGCGGCGAACCTTCGTGTCGACGATCGTGTCGGCACCGCGCCCGTACGGCGCGCGCGATGCTGCTTTGATCAGCTGTTTTGCCTGCGCCGGAAGCAGTGGAAACGCGATCAGGCCTACGCCATCAACCTCGATCCGTGGCACCATGAAATCCGCGCGGCCGGTGACGAAATAGTCGCCCGGACGATCCACATCCGCAAGGATCTTGGCCAGTTCCTGCGTGATGGACATCGTGCCCCTCGCTCACATCTCTCGTTGTAAGGCGGGTGCGTTTGCCGCCACTGTTGGGAAAACGTACCTCAGGACCGTGATGGCGAGCATATCGGCCATCCTGTCAATCTTATCTCGAGTTTGAATTCGCGCTTGGCTTGGCGCTTGCGATGGTACCGGCGACGGAAATTGATAATAGTGGCAGGTCTTCGCCAGCCTAGACACTTTCCCGAGGCGGGTTCAGGTTGTAGAGGGGTAGCGATTTTGAATTGATAGTTAGTTTGATGGACGGACCATTCCGAGCGAGCTATGTTTCCAGTGTTTATTGACGTTTTTAAAAGTCTTGGTGCCGCCTGAGGGACTCGAACCCCCGACCCCCTGATTACAAATCAGGTGCGCTACCAGCTGTGCCAAGGCGGCTTGGGGGTTTGATAGCTCAACGGGCGCGCGATGGAAAGAGCCGCGTTTGGGCAGCGGCAAACGAAGCCGGTGTTTACATCTGGCTTCGTTGCTGCGTTATGCGGAAGGAGCGGGCGACCGTGCGCCGCCGTGGCTTTAGCGGGCGGATTTTACGCCGCAGGTATTGATGCCGAGCAGGGCGTAGGGCGGGCACCAGCCGAGCACGGCTGTCGCGAGCGGGATCAGGCCGAGCCAACCCCAAGGCGTCATCGGGCCGACGAAGACGATGGCAATGAGACCGAGGCCGACGATCAGGCGCAAAATGCGGTCGATGGTGCCGATATTGTTGGTCATGAGAAATCTCCTGGTGGGCTTGAAAAGGTGGTCGAACGGTATGGCTGGATGCGCGCGACGTCTGTGACCTATGTCACGCTATTTCAAGACGTGGCACGGGCGTGCGCGGCCAGGATGCGCTGATGTGGGCGTTGCTTGCTCGCGTCAGCGATTGGCTGAAAAATGGCCATGCCGTTGACGCGGTCGTGACGGACGTGCGCTCCATATGTGTTATATTTCTCTTTCTTTCCGCCAATGGGAGCAACGCATGTCGAACGCTCACGAGAAAAAAGTCATCCGCACGGCCACCACAAAAGGGTACAGCCTGGAAAAAGTCGGGAAGGGCCCTCATCACGGTCGCTATGCGATTATCGACACGGCGCAGGGTTCGCGGGTGCCTTCCGGCATTGCTGGGGCGGAGTATTCGTTTTCAATCGACGAGGCCGAGCGTTGGCTGGATAGTGCGCGCAAATAATCGCCAGCACCGAGAGCCCGCCGATTTCACAAAACCGCCCATTTGCGTTGCCGTTTGCCGAGGGCTGCACGGTGTGTCCGATCGACGAGACGGCGCTTGCGCTGGCGGCTAGCGGAGCGCTGGTTTGCGCGCGGGGGCACAATTTCGACCGGGCACGGGAGGGGTATTACAATCTGCTGGTGGTGCAGCATAAGGCATCGCGCGATCCCGGCGATAGCAAGCCGATGGTTGCGGCGCGGCGGCGGGTGCTGGACAGCGGGTTGTATGAGCCGATTGCGGCGCGGGTCAGCGGCGTCGTGGCCGAGATGATCGGTGGCTTGCCTGCGGGCCGGGCAGGGCTCGTGCTCGATGCGGGTTGTGGGGAAGGCTATTACCTCGCGCGGATCGCCGAACGGCTGCGAGCGGGCGACCGGCCTTGCCATTGCGCGGGAATCGACATTTCCAAATGGGCCGTGCAGGCGGCTGCGAAACGCACCGACCGCTGCTTCTGGGCGGTCGGGACGAACCGGCACCTGCCATTTGCGCCGCAGTCGCTAGATGTCATCGTTTGCATGTTCGGGTTCCCGGTGTGGGAGGCGTTTGCCAAAGTTCTCGCGCCAGGGGGGAGGCTCGTGCTGGCGGACCCCGGGCCTGACCATCTGATCGAGATGCGCGAGATCATTTATCCACAAGTGCGGCGCACAGAAACTGAACTTGAAATTCCCGGGGATGCGGCGCGCGCCGGGTTCGCGCTTATCGATCGGGACCGTTTGACGTTTCAGGTTGGGCTCGACCGCCCGGACCTGATCGCCGACATGCTGGCGATGACGCCGCACGATCACAGGGCACCATTGGCCGGTCGGCAGGCGCTTGCCGCGCGGTCAAGTCTGCGCGTGACCGCCGATGTTGTGATCCGTCAGTTAGCCGGCCCTTCGTCTTAACGAGATTTAGGCTGATGATTTGTATCGGCTGGGTTAATTTCTGCGGATAGATTCAACTTCTGATTGTTGGTTAATTTAATTTCAATGATTCGCACTGGCTACTGAACGCTGGTCTCGCGTTGCGTTTTGTCACGGGTAGAATCTCAATTAAATCCAGGAGTCATCTCATGAAACGAGCACTGGGCGTTGCCGCTGCGGCGACCCTATTTGGCAGTATCGCGGCTCCGGCCTCAGCGGCGGATCAAAATATTCCGCTGCAAGCCGTCGTATCGTCGTTCTGCAGCGTCAGCGGATCGCTGACCACTGCGACCGACACTCTGCAAACCATCAACGTAGTCAATGGCGTCATCACGGTTGCGGCAATTACCCGCGACTTCCCCGTAATCTGCAACAGGGCGACGAATATCTCATTGACGTCCATCAACGGAGGCCTCAACGGGCAGACGGCTGCTGGCGGCTTTGAGCACGTGATCAACTACACGGCGTCGGCGTCTGGCTTTGCCACGGTCGCTTCGGCCGGCACCGCTGCAATCGCTGGAGCAATTGGTAACGAACCACTTGGCACGGCCACCCGCTCAACGCCCGGATCGGAGAACATCACCGTCGTCATTACGCCGGTGGCAAACGTTCTGCCGCTCGTCGAGGGGACTTACAACGACACCCTGCGCGTCCGTATCGAACCGCAGCCTTGAGTTTGAGTCTTTGCCGGGGCGGGGCCCCCTCCGCCCCGGCGCAGGTCACGACAGTTGTGCGTCCTTACTGATCCACCAGTGGTTCAATTTTCGAAACTCCAGGGACTTCCATCATGCTGCCTGTTTCCCGTCTGATCGCGACGGTCACTCTGCTTCTGGGTGTTGTCGTGGTGCCAATGGTGAGCGCTGCAACAGCATCAGCCATGAGCGTGCAACCCACACAAATCGAGATGGTCTCGGCTGGCCAGCGCGCGCGTGCGCAAGTCAGCGTCACCAACGACGGCGCAGTTCCGATGCCGGTCGAATTGGTCATCGAAAGCCTCACGATCGATGAAAAAGGCGAATCCCGCAAGACACCGGGGGGCGACAGCTTTCTGATCTTTCCGCCGCAGGCGCTCATTCCGCCCGGGGCCTCACAGGTGTTTCGCCTGCAATGGGTCGGCGAGCCGCAGATGGCCAAGAGCGAAAGCTATATCATTACGGTCAATCAAATTCCCGTGGCGGCCCCTAAAGGACGCAGCACGGTTCAGATCGTGATGGCGATGGGGGTGCTGGTCAACATCGCGCCCGCGACAGGGGCTGGCGACCTTCGCATCGTCGACACGGCGATTGCGTCGGACAAGGGCAAGCGCCGCCCAGCCATCATCGTCGAAAACCCAACGAACACGCATGCGCTGTTGCCGGACGCCAAGGTTCGACTGACCAGCGGTTCGTGGACAAAAACGCTGGAGCGTTCCGAGCTTGGGACCGGGATTGGCCTCGTTCAACCCGGCAAGAAGCGTCGCTTCGTGCTGCCGGTCGATTTGCCAGCCAACGTGCAGTCGATCCAGGCGAGCATTCAGTACGCAGCGCCGCGCCGTTAGGTCGAACGGCGACGGTTGGTTGCCGGATTTTGGTTGGTTGCATCCGCGTCTGAAGGGTTGCGTGGAGTGGTTGTTGAATGAAACAAAAAAGGGTCAGCGGTGGCGCAAGGCAGGGGCATATCTGGACGCTGGGCGGTTCTCGCCTGGATGCGCCATGCCTTGCGCGGAGCAGTGGCAGTCAGCGCCCTGCTGGGCTTTGCGCACGAAGGCACGTTCGCGGCTGAGGCGGACGTGCAGGTCTATCAAAAGCCGGTGTCGTCCAAACTCAACTCGACGGGACGCACCATCAGCATGCCGTTGCCGGTGCGCGACGAGGGACGCGACCTCGGCGACATCGTGGTTCGGATTGCCCCTGACGATACGATTTCGGTGCCGATCGCAGCACTTTCAACGACACTGGCCGGGGCGCTCGATAAGCCCGCACTTGCGCGTCTTTCGCGGATTGCGGCGCCAGATGGATATGCGGTTCTATCGTTGCTTGCCCAGGTTGGGATCAAGCTGGCGTTCGATCCCAGCCAGCTGGCATTGACGCTGGTGCCCACAGCCGATCAGCGCCCAGAGGGTGAAATCAGTCTGAGCAGGCGTGCGCCGATCCGAGCCAGTGCTGCGGCAGCGCAGCCTGCACTCGTTGCCGGGTATCTCAATGTGCTGGCGGGGGTCGATCATCAATGGGCTGGCGCCAATACGAGTGAGGCCACCAGCGGGCGACTCGAGTTCGAGTCGGTGTTCCGCCTTTGGAATATCGTGGCCGAAAACGACTTCCACTATGACGGGCTGGTCGACACGTTCACATGCCCCACCGGCGCTGTGTGCTCCTACCAGCATTCCGACGGGCTCAAGCGGCGGCGATCGCGCCTCGTCTACGACATGGCAGACGATCAGCTTCGGCTGCAACTGGGGGACGCAGACGTTCACGGCACGGGCCTTCAGCGGACCAACGACGTGCTCGGGTTCACGCTGGAAAAAAGCCCGCGCAAGCTGAAGCCGGGCGAAGACATCCGGCCGATCGGCCGCTCCAGCTTGCGGCTTGAACGGCCTAGCGATGTCGAGGTGCTGGTCAACGGCGCGGTCGTGCAGAAGCTGCGGCTGCGGGCGGGAACGTACAATCTTTCGGACTTGCCGCTGGGAACGGGCGCCAACGATGTCGAACTGCGGATCACCGACGATACGGGCGCGCTTTCGACACGCTCCTACACGACGTTTTTCGATGGCAATCTGCTGGGAGCTGGCAAATCGGAGTGGTCGGTTTCAGCCGGGCTGCCATCGTATTATCGCGACGATGCGCGGGCATATCGCTCGGAGGATTTCGTCGCGACCGGGTTTTACCGCCAGGGACTTACCGATCAGGTGACGGGCGAGGCGCACGTCCAAGCCGACAAGCAAATCGTCATGGGCGGCGCTGGTGTGTTTGCCATGCTGCCGTGGGGCCTTGTGGGCGTGCAGGGGGCGGTGTCGACGAGCGCGACGGGGCAGGGGTTTGCGGTCAACGTCGACTACGACCGGTCGAATACGGTTGGCATTTTCAGCCGCTATACGGGACTGCGCGAACATCTGCATGTGGGTGCCGAATACCGGTCGTCGGACTTTCGCACGCCGGGCGAATACATCGTGACAGCAACGGGCGTCGTTTATCCCGAGCAGCCTTATTCGCTGCGGCTGTCGGCGTCCTACCTGGTACCGTTGCCGGACAACATCACGGCATCGTTATCGGGGCGGTATCAGTTTGCCGATTCGGGCGCGTTGCAGCTCACGCCATATACAGTGCAGGGCGACCGATATGGTCTCGACCTCACGCTGTCGAAGCCGCTGACGCCGCTGACCACCGGCAGCCTGTCGGTTGGCTATTCCAACGAGACAACGCGGCCCGGCCTCACCTCGACGAGCGAGCAGGCGGATGTTCGCGTCATGGCTCGCCTGCACGTTCGCCCGACCATGAACACGACGATCTCGTCTAGCTATGATTCGCTGAACCGCGAGACGCAGGTATCGGGCTACCACGCGATCGGGCAGGGGCTCGACCACTGGGAGACGGCCGTCAACATTCAAAACGACGCGCGCGACGGGCGCAGCACCGCTGCGGCAAACGCGACCTACTATGGCAACCGCTTCGAGGCGCGGCTGGCCCACGACGGGAGCATGGACGACCGTCAAGCCAACCTTAAAGGGTCGCTCGCCACGAACCAGCGCACGTCCGTCACGGTGGGCGCTGCAATTGCGTTCGCAGATGGTGCGATGGCGATCGGCGCGCCCATTCGCGGGCACGGGTTTGCAATCGTGGAGGCCCACGACAGCCTCGCCGGCAAGACCGTCACGGTCGGGCCGGATGGCTACGTGCAGGCGCGCAGCGACGGGCTTGGACCAGCGCTCGTCACCGATCTGCCAGCCTATTCGACGCGGACGCTGCCGGTCGACGCAGAGGATCTGCCTTTGGGTTACAGTCTCGGGCAGGGGGCTTTTGAGACCGTGGCACCCTACCGGGGCGGCTATCGCATCACGGTTGGGTCGGACTATTCGGTGACGGCATTTGGAACCCTCTTGAAACCGAGCGGCGAACCGCTCACGCTGATCTCGGGGGTCGCCTATCAGACCGGCCGCCCCGAAAAGCAGGTCGCCGTGTTCACCAACAGCTCGGGGCGGTTTGGTGCCGACGGACTTGCACCGGGAACCTGGATCATCGACATGGCAACCGAAGGCGAGCCGACGCAATATGTGATTTTGATTCCAGCCCAGACGGACGGCCTGTTTCGTGCCGGCACGCTGACGCCGATAGAGGGGACGCAATGATCGCGTGGCTGATGAGGGTTGCCGGTCTTGTGTCACTGGCCGTTGCGCTGCAATTCGCAGCGGGGGGGGCTGCCGCGCAGTATTGTCCGCCAAGCAACATCACGGCGTTATCGGCCACCACCATGAACGTGGGCATGTACGACCCATTTTCGGCGACCGTGCCCAGGATCGTGACCATCACTGTGACGACGCGGGCGAGTTGCGCGATCTCGCTATGGTTTTTCCGCGATCCGATTACGCCGATCATGACCCAAGGTGCCTCACAGCTCAACTATCAGATCGAGCAGGTGGGCGGTGGCAACACCTATGTCGGGATCACCGGGTTTCTTGCTCCGGCAGCCAACCGGTTCGATATTGTCACGGTCGGTGCGCAGACGGTAACCCGCACGGTGCAAGTCCGGGTTGTTGCCTCGCAGATCGTTCAAGCCGGGGCCTATTCCGACATCAACGTCAGCATGATTTTGGCATCGAGAAACGGCACGAATTGGTTTCTCGTCCGGCAAACCACCGTCACGCCGGCCGCGACGGTTGCCAGTGTGTGCCGACTGGATGCGCCTTCGCCGTCCTCGCTGGCCTGGGTGGCGGCCGAAATTCCACAAGGCGTGCCCAATGCTGCGGTCGTCAGAAGTTCGACCATGACGGCTGCCTGTACCGCGCCAACGATCGTCCGGCTGACCGGGAGTGCGCTGGCGCTAACGCCTACAGCACCCGCATCCGCGGGCTTCAGTAACTTCATCAACTACCGCGCTATTGGGACCTTTGGGGCTGCCACTGCGACCCTCAACACAACGACGACAGTGACATCGGCGAGTTCTGCTGCAAGAAACGTGGCCAGCGGTGCGACCACGTCCGGTTCGGTTGGCGTCAGCGTCAATCTCGTGGCCGGGAACATCGCGATGGCTGGCACGTATACCGGCGTCCTAACGGTCACCATCGATCCGAACCTGTGAATGGTGCCTGAGGAACGGGCAATTTGCTTGCCCGGTTCGCGCTGGACCAGTAGCGTCAGGCGCTGTGGGCTTGCCGAGGGGGTGTGGCCCGCTTTCGGCGATTTACGCACATCAACACGAAAAGCTGCGGCGTGAGGCGGGGCATAGATGCTGACGATCTACGATACCAACGGTCCCGGCCTTGCCAAACGCGACGGGCTCTGCCCGATCAGCGAGGCCACGGTCTGGATCGATCTGCTCAATCCGACACCGGAAGAAGACAAGCATCTCGAAGCTGTGCTGGGGATCGAAATTCCCACGCGGGCCGAAGCGCGCGAGATCGAAGCGTCGAGCCGACTGTACGTCGAAAAAGGCGCGCACTACATGACGGCCTACATCATGCATGGGCTCGAACTCCCAAACCCCGGCACATCGAACGTGACCTTCATTCTGGCGGGTAACCGGCTGGTCACGGTTCGCTACGTCGAGCCCAAGGCGTTCCCGTTTTTTCTCCAGCGCGTGGATCGGGGCGAGGCGGCCTGCAACGGCGGACCGTCGATCATGATCGGGCTCATCGAGACGCTATTGCACCGCAAAGCCGACCTGATCGAGCGCATCCAAGACGAAGTCGATAAAATGGCGCAGTCGCTGTTCAACCTGAACGGGGGGAAGCCTAAAACCGGCAGTAGTCTTGGCTCGTTCCTGCAGGGTGCCGGGCGGGGTGCCGACATCGTTGCCCGCGCTCAGGAAAGTGCCGTTTCGCTCGACCGCGTGTTGACGTTCTTTGCCGGGGCGCTGCGCGACCGTCCCGAAGACAGTGCCCTCAACGAACGCATTGATGCAACGCGACGTGACAACACCTCTTTGATGGAACACATGAAGTTCCTCCAGGGCCGGACCAACTTCCTGCTCGACGCAACTCTGGGGATGATCACGACCGAGCAAAACCAGATCATCAAACTGTTTTCGGTCATGGCCGTGATGTTGATGCCGCCGACGCTGATCGCGTCGATTTACGGCATGAACTTCAAGCACATTCCCGAGCTGGAATTTGTCTGGGGCTATCCGATGGCCCTTGGCTTGATGATCCTGGCGGCGCTTATCCCGTTTGTCTATTTCCGCCGCAAGGGCTGGCTGTAAGGAAAACCTATGATCACGTGGCAGCCGATCGCCGACTATCGCGAGCCGAACTACGACAAGCCAGCCGAACCGGTTGCGCCCGTGCTGTTCTGGCGACCGGCGAAAGGGGCGACTTTCGGCTTTATCCGGGAGGGTGAGCTGTTTAACTCAGCGTGGATTTATGTCAGCGATTCCAATAAAGTATCGCATTTCTGTGCGGTGAATGGGCCGGACGCGAAGTGAAGACGCTTCACTTGGACCAGGGCCTAAGGCCCTGGACCCTTTACCTTAGCGCCGCTTAGCTGGCGATCTGGAGACTGGCTAAGTGGTCTTCCCATGCCAGCGCCTGGCGAACGATCTGGTCGAGGTCGTCGTGCTTTGGCTCCCAGCCCAGCGTCGCGCGGATTTTGGCCGATGCGGCGACGATGCCCGCCGGGTCACCGGGGCGGCGTGGGCTGAGGCGCACGTCGAAGGCAACGCCGCTGACACGTTTGACTGAGTCCAAAACCTCAAGAACCGAATAGCCTTTCGAATACCCCACGTTGAAGATGTCGCTCTGGCCCCCGTTGCGCAGGTAGTTCAGGGCGGAGGTGTGGGCCCGGACAAGGTCTTTGACGTGGATGTAATCGCGCACGCAGGTACCGTCGGCGGTTGGATAGTCGGTGCCGAAGACGTCGATGTGGGACCGTTTGCCGAGGGCTGTTTCGCACGCGACCTTGATGAGATGCGTGGCGCCGCGGGTCGATTGGCCCGTGCGACCCTGGGGATCGGCACCGGCGACGTTGAAGTAGCGCAGGGCGGTGTAGCGGAAGTCATGGGCTCGAGCAGTGTCGGCCAGCATGATTTCGGTCATCAGCTTGGATGAGGCGTAGGGCGACATGGGCGCGGGAGTTGCGTCTTCGGCGACCGGGGTTTCTTTCGGGTTGCCGTAAACGGCGGCCGTCGAGGAGAATATGAAGTTTTTCACGCCCATCTGGACGGCCGATTCGATCAGCGAGCGCGACCGAACGGTATTGTTGAGGTAATAGCCGAGCGGGTCGGACACGCTGTCGGGCACGACGACGGAACCGGCGAAGTGAATCACGGACGAGATATCGTGTTTTTTCATGACCGTGCGGACGAGGTCCTGGTCGCCGATATCGCCGACGACGAGTTCGACTTGGGAGGGGACCGCCCAACGGAAACCGGTCACCAGGTTGTCAATGACCACCAGTTTTTCGCCGACGTCGAGAAGCTCCCAGACCATGTGGCTGCCGATGAAGCCCGCACCACCCGTTACCAACACCGTCATTATTTAAGACTCCAACATTGCAAAATGATTTGCTGCACCGCACAATCGCCTAGGAAACTAGCTCGTTCACGATTGAGTCGCATACCCACTTGCCCTGTTAAACGAAAATTCTCAAAACAGCGCTAACGACCTTAATTCAAACTCGTTATGCGCACTACAAGCTCGCCGTTCCACCCCGGTCGCATCTTTGCGTCCGCCGTTTCCCGTCCGCCTGGACCATAACTGTTGAGGAGTCGACGTCTCATGTCAGCCGCCAATAAGCCGATCCGCAAAGCCGTATTCCCGGTCGCGGGTCTGGGTACGCGCTTTTTGCCTGCGACCAAGGCGATGCCCAAGGAAATGCTGACCGTCGTCGATCGTCCGGTTATTCAGCATGTGGTGGACGAGGCACGCGCGGCGGGGATCGAACATTTCATCTTTGTGACCGGCCGCAACAAAAGTGTGATCGAGGACCATTTCGACAGCCAATACGAACTCGAACATACGCTGGCCGCGCGCAACAAAGTCAAAGAACTCGAAGAGCTGATGCGCGATCTTCCCGGTCCCGGCCAGACCAGCTTTACGCGCCAACAGGCTCCGCTCGGGTTGGGTCACGCCGTGTGGTGTGCGCGCGAAATCGTGGGCAACGAACCGTTCGCGCTGCTGCTACCGGATATGCTGCATCATGCACCAACGCCGTGCCTTGCCGATATGATTAACGCCTACACGACGTTGGGCGGCAATCACATCGCTGTGTCGCCTGTGCCCGACGACCAGACGCACATGTACGGCATCGTCGGTGTGAAAGACGCCAAGGCAAAGACGTCCGAAATCACCAAGATGATCGAAAAGCCCGAAAAGGGTACAGCTCCGTCGAACCTGCACATCACTGGGCGGTATATCCTGCAGCCTGAGATTTTCGACCTGCTAGGGAAACAAGAGCGCGGCCAGGGGGGCGAAATCCAGCTCACCGACGCGATGATCCGCCTGCAGGGCATGCCCTCTCAGCATTTCTATGCCGACCGGTTTGATGGCCAGATCTACGATTGCGGCTCCAAGATCGGCTTCTTGTTGGCAAACGTCGCCTATGCGCTGGCGCGCCCCGACCTCGGGCCGGTTTTGAAGGCCGAACTGAAGAAAATGATCTGATCCGCACGATCCGCAGGCTCGATCTCAAGGGCCAAGCCTGCGGCCCGGGTGGGGGCAGTCGTCTCCCGGACCCGCCGTTGCTCTTCGAGGACCTTGATTTGGCTGGTCGCGATCATAGATTGAGCGGGAAAAAGATCGTTCTTTTGGTGCAGCGCAAGCCACACGGTCTTGCCATCGCAACCTGCGCTGATAAAAAAAGGCTCAATCGACTGGGCAGACCACGTCAAGGTCACCCGGCAAGCCGCCTGGAGGATTCGTGCCCGCAAGTGCCAAGAACTGGATTGTTGACACCGCGTGGCTCGCCGCGCATCTGCACGCTCCCGGGTTGATCGTCCTGGACGGATCGTGGCATCTGCCGACCGCTGCACGCGATCCCAAGGCTGAATATCTGGCCGAACATATTCCCGGTGCAGTGTTTTTCGACATCGACGATCTGGTCGACGAAAAGTCGCCGCTGCCGCACATGTTGCCTTCGACGATCAAGTTCTCGTCGCGGATGAAGAAAATGGGCATCGGCGACGGTATGAAAGTCGTCGTGTATGACACGCATGGGCTGTTTTCAGCAGCGCGCGTTTGGTGGACCTTCCGGGCGATGGGTCATGAGGATGTCGCCGTGCTCGATGGCGGGCTGCCCAAGTGGAAGGCGGAAGGCCGCGACCTCGAAGACGGGCCGCCGATGAAGAGGTTTGAACGGCACTTCACGCCGTTGCAGAACATGGGTCTGATCCGCGATCTGGCCGATATCCAAGACATTGTCGCTAAAAAGAACATTCAACTCGTGGATGCGCGTCCCAAGGGGCGGTTTGAAGGGACCGAGCCTGAGCCGCGGCCCGGAGTGCGCAGCGGTCACATCCCAGGATCGCGGAATGTGCCTTCGCCCAACGTACTCAATGCCGATGGGACGATGAAATCGCGCGAGGAGTTACTGGCGATCTTTAAGGCTGCCGGGATTGATCCGAGCGCGCCTGTGGTGACCACGTGCGGGTCGGGCGTCACGGCAAGCATCCTGTCTCTGGCGCTTGCCGTCATCGGTCAAACCAATGCTGCGGTCTATGATGGAAGCTGGGCGGAATGGGGTGCCGAGGGCGGGCCGCCGATCGTGACCGGACCTGCATGATGGCAGAACCGGCAGAGCTTCCGACGCCTGCCAGTTTTGAAACGCTCGTTGCCTGGCGCCGCGATGTGCGGCGCTTTAGGGATCAACCCGTTGCGCCTGAGTTGCTCGACCATCTGTTAAATGTGGCGCATCTCGCACCATCGGTCGGCAATAGTCAGCCTTGGCGCGTCGTGCAGGTTCGGTCGGCTGCGCGGCGAGCTGCTGTGAAGGCCAACTTTCAGGCCGCCAACATCGCTGCGTCGGCGCGCTATGGAGACGAGAGGCGTGCTCGGTATCTCGATCTCAAACTTGCTGGTTTCGATCAGGCTCCGGTGCACCTGTGTGTGTTCTGCGAGGGTGATCCCGTCGATGGGCACGGTCTTGGCCGCCAGACGCAGCCTGAAGCGCTCGCTCACTCGTGCGCTGGAATGATCACCGTATTGTGGCTCGCTGCACGAACGCACGGTGTCGGACTTGGCTGGGTCTCGATCCTTGAACCCCACATTCTATCGTCGCTGCTCGACGTGCCAGACGGCTGGACGTTCATCGGCTACCTGCTGTTAGGGTATCCGGAAGAAGAACATCTCGATCCGGAACTGGTCCGTCATGGCTGGCAGGCACGGGGGACGATGGGCGAGCGAACGATCGTGCGCTGAGCTATGCCGTTAGAGTGGGGGCTGGAAAACGTGCCCGGAGGCTTTCAAACTGCGCTTTGGCCGAAAGGGCCTCTTCGGCGCGGCGCACACGGCTCGCTGTTTCAAGATTGCGGAAATCGCTTTCCGCCATGCGCGCGCGGTTTTCCAACGCGAGGTAGGGCTGGGGCATCTCCATGCGGGTTTGACGCTTGCTCTCGCCGACCAAAGTTGCTGCCTCATCCATCCGCAATTGTTCGTGGCGGACCTCGCCTTCGACCAGGGCCGTATCGCGTAAATGGACCGTGCGCCCCGTCACGGAACCGACGACTTGGCCTGCTATGTCTATTTCGCCCGAGATCGCGTGCCCGAGGACATAGCCGTCGATTCCAATTTCCAGCCGGGAGCAAACCAGCGTGCCTTCAAAACGGCCTTCGACCAAGACGGTGCCCACGATCGTCAATTGGCCCTGCACGACCATGTCGGCTTCAATGATGAGCATATGTCCTCCTGATCGTCGATGGGTTGCGTTACTTTCGTTCCGCATTGACCAATGACTAAAGGCGGATACTGCAATGTTAGATGGCGGGAACGGTTGTGTCGCTTGGGGCTTCGTCGAGAGATAGGGGACAAGTCGGTCTTACTCACAAGGAAACTGGCATTCAGCTTTTCGCCTTGACGTTGCGTTTTGTGATTCGTTTCACGCCCTCTTCATCCGGCCTTTACCAACTTGTGTTTGTTTCCAGAAGGTTGGGGTGAATCGCACTGGTGCTATCGGAGGATGGTGTGCGCCGTGCGGGATGATGTTAGATATCGCAAGCCTTGATCGGGGTGAGCTTGAGGGGGATGGGTGCTCATTAGCGGGGAAACACGGCGGTCAAGCGCCGCGGGTCAACCTCTGTCGCGCCGCCACCTCACCATGGGGGGGCAGGTCTCGTTGGCGGCTGTGTGTGCCGCCGCGCTTTTACTTGCGCCACCTGCTTTGGCAAAAACACCCGGCGAAGTTCACTGCTACAACGGCATCTGCCACCGCGTTAAAACCGTGGACGAGATGGCCCTGCTCGTCGGGCGGGAGAGCGAGGCGATCACATCGTTTTACGACACCGCCGAACGCGACAAAATGAACGCGGGAACCGTCACGTCTTCGGGTGAGAAATTCGACGCGGCAAGCGACAGCACCGCCGCCAGCTCACTCTATCCCGACGGCACGGAACTCCTTATCTGGCATCCCAAAAACCGCCATGCAGCACATATCCGGGTCAACGATTTCGGCCCGTTTTATATGCTTCGGACCATCGACGTCACGCGCCGGGTCGCCGAACTGCTCGACTTTTACAAGTCCGGCGTTACTAGGCTGCGGGTCGCGATCGTCTGGGCTCCCAGCCCGGAAGCTGCGCGCTATCGTCGGCGCCGGTCGTATCCCGCCGTCGAAGGTTACGTTGGCCGCTTGGACTACGATCAATTCGTGGCATTGAAGCATCGGCTCATCGACACCGGGCAGGCGCGCAATCCGGCTCCTGTGATGATAGCGGCCAGCTTCCATGCGCTTCCCGCTTTTGCAGGCGCGCATGCGACGCCCGCAGCGCGGATTAAAACCGCTGCACTCAATACGCCGATCTCGATCCTCAAGAGCCGACAGCCAACGGCGACCGTGAAGACGCTGGGACCTGCCAAGGCGATCGCAGTTTCGAACCGGGCACCTCCGCTGGTGGTGGCGGCGCGGGATGCGCGGGTCGTTGATCTCGACGCGCCGGAGGAAATCACGGTCGCTGTAGCAACCCTGCCGGTTGCGTCCGCCGTGGTAGACGTACCGATCGAGGCTGAGCCGCGCGCGCCGTCGTTCGAGCCAAGCGGTGGCGCGACGTGGCTGCCCAACACTTTGTTGTGGCAACAATTGCTGGCGGGTCTCGTATTTTTGACCATTGCGACGCTTGCCTGGCGGACTCGCAGCAGCAGCAAGCGGATTGCTCCGGCGGCGGCGGGACGGCATAGCCCTGTCTCCGCCGTGCCAGAGGCGGTGACCGGAGATGGGGCGGCTGTCGCGGATCGTTTCGATGAGCCACCGGTAATCGCGCACGTGGTGGCCGAGCCGTCGATGGAGGCTTTGCGCGACGATGCTATTGCGCACATGGAGGCCTATGCCTTCAGCGCAGCGGAGGCGGCTTATCGCCGACTGCTGGCGACCCGCGAGAAGGTGCTGGGGCCGGGCGATCCGATGACTGGCAATGCCGAGCGTCAGCTTGCCAGCTGCTTGCGAGATCAGGGGCGTTACAATGCCGCCGAGCCGCACTATCGACGCGCACTGGCGACCATGTCGCTAGCCATTGGCGACCAGCATCCTGCAACCGCCGACGTGCTCGATGACTATGGGGTATGTCTGTTGCGGCAAGGGCGCGGGCCGGAAGCCGAGCGGATGGCGCGACAATCGCTGTCGATTCGACGCAGCAACGGCATTGCAACCCGTGAATATGCCGGGACGCTGTCAATCGTCGCTGAGACACTGCGGGTGCAAGGTCAGCTGGGGGCCGCCGAGGCCGAACACCGCACCGCGTTGGCTCAGTTCGTTGCGTTGAGCGGGCCTGACGGTCTTGATGCAGCGGCCAGCATGACCAGCATCGGGACGGTGTTGGGCGAAATGGGCCGGTTTGGACCGGGTGAGGATCTGCTGAATGCGGGAACACGCATTCTTTCGTCGGTGTGTGGTCATGACCATCCAATCAGTGCAACGGGATATGCACTGCTGGGCGATCTCTATCGGCGCGCTGGTGCGCTCGACCCGGCGCGGACCATGCTATCGCATGCCCTGAGCATTCGCGAAAGCAAGCTGGGCGACCGGCACCCCGACACGATCGAAACCCTGCTTTCGCTCGCTCTGATCGCGACGGAGCAGTACCGGCTCGGCGATGCGCGCGGTCTGCTTGACCGAGCCCTCGACAGCTTGATCGCTGGCGAGCGGCATGCCCTGGGGCCGCAGAGCCGGGTCCGGGCGCTGCTCGTGGCGCTGTCCCACCATCACGATGTCAGCGAACCGCAACGGGCGGCGGCTGAGTAGGGGCAATCCGCACGACTTTCGGGCTTATTATCGGCTTAGTTTGGGGCTGCATGAACAGCGGCTGAATAGCTTGCGCGTTCAACTGTTTTTTGTTTTGCACACAGGACTGTCGCGGCTCACCTCTGCCGCAATTTCTGAATCCTTTTATACTATAGCAGTTCGTTGCGACGGCATTCGGCGCGAATGGCTGAAGGATGAGGGTTCGTGGTCAAGACACTTCGTTTGCTGGCGGGTATTAGCCTTGCCATCGCGGTTGCTGCCCCATTTGAGGTGGCGCTTGCTCAGCGCCCGGTTGATCCGCCGTTGGACCCCAATCAACCGGTTAAAGGTCGGCCCGAGCAGAAGGCCTCGCCTAAGGCTACCGCGCCGCCCAATCCTTCGCCCAACAAGGGTGCGCCGCAAGCGCCGAACGTCACAGCGCCAGCGGCTCAGCCGCGAGTGCAGCCCGGACCAGGGTCAGACCAACGCCGCGGGTTTGATGGCCGCCGTGACGGGCCACCACCCCATCGGGACGCCGATCACCGCCGGGATGAGCGCCCGCCACTGCAGGCGCCGATCAATCCTCCGCGTCCGCCCCAGGCGGACCGTTCCCCGGTCGTAGACACGCCTGCTCCGCCGCCAGAATCACGGCGTACGCCGCCGCCGGCAGCCAATCCCAAACTCGATACATTCCGTCGGGATAGAGAGGTTTTGCCGCCCCCTCCGCAAGGCGATCCGCCTATCCGGCGAGAGCGCAAATTCGAGGAGCAAACGTCGCCGCGCGGGGGGCCACCGCCGCGCCCGACGGGGCCGGTGATCGTGCCGGGAGGCGATCCGCCTATCCGGCAAGAGCGCAAATTCGACGGGCAGGTGTCGCCGCGCCCGACCTCGCCCGTGATCGTACCAGAGCGCCCGATCGGCGCTCCCCCGCCCGCAGCGGTACTGCCGGACGCACCTCTGCGCGGACGAGGTGGCCTTGAGGGGTTCCGCCCAGGGTTCCGTCCGCCGGGACCGCCGGTCACCCGGCTTGAGGATGTCCAACGGGGCCGGACACAGCGGACCGAAGCTGGCGGTCGGCGCACGGTCATCCAAGAATCGGACAACCGCGTCATCATCAAACAAAACAACACGACTATCATCCGACATGACGAGACGCAGCGGTTTGCCAGACAAGGGTCGACCGTGCGCTCAACGCGGCGTGGCGATGGCACCACACAAACGGTCGTCGTGCGGCCTGGCGGCGTACAACTGTTCAACATCGTCGATAACAACGGCCGCCTCGTGCGCCGCTATCGCCGGGACGATCGTGGGCGCGAAGTCAACATCATCGACAACCGCCGCTTTTATCGCAACGCGGCGTTCATCGGCGCAGGGTTGATTGCAGGTGCCGTCATCTTGAACCTGCGCGAGCCGGAGGTTCGCATTGCGCGCGAACGCTATATCGTCGATTACGAGCGCGCGTCGGACGACGACTTGTATGAGGCACTGTCGGCACCGCCTGTGGATCGTCTTGAGCGGTCCTATTCGTTAGAAGAGGTTCGCTACAACGTTCGACTGCGCGACCGGATGCGCCGCCTCGATCTCGACGCTGTGACTTTCCCGTCTGGGTCGTGGGAAGTCGAAAACGAGCAGTTCCCCAAGCTGGAACGGCTTGCACGCATCATGTTGAGGATCATCGACCGCAATCCGAGCGAAGTGTTCTTTATCGAAGGTCATACCGACGCCGTTGGTCCGCCCGACGACAACCTCACGCTCTCGGACCGCCGCGCGCAGGCGGTCGCGGAAATCCTCTCAGGCGTGTTTGATGTACCGCCGGAAAATCTCGTCACGCAGGGCTATGGCGAGCAGTTCCTCAAGGTGCCGTCCGATGGGCCAGAACCGCTCAGCCGCCGCGTTGCAGTCCGCCGCGTCACGCCGCTGCTAGGGGAAGCCGAGTTCGGCGACCGGCGCTGAAGGCTGCCGGGTTGGCCGCGCAAGGCTTGGGCTCGACGCCCAGGCTTTGCTGGCCCTTGCTCTGTTGGCCCAGCGGCGGCTGTAGCAGTGTGGGTGTTTGGAGCGCTATTCCTGGGCGCGCTTGGTGCCAGTGGCAGCATTCCTGCCTTTGGGGGCGGGCTTGACAGCCGATGCTGGAGGCAGAACAGGCGCGACCGCTTCGGCGACCGGGGGTGGTTGCGAGCGCGGCCAGCTGACATCGTCGGCGCGATCTTGGCGCGGGGTGATGCGCTCGCCCTTCACCATCACGCGGAAGTAGGGCGTCTGGGTCGGCGACAAACGGCGGCGGCTTTCCCCCGTCGAGGGGTCGGTTGCCGGGGTGATCGAACTCATGACCATCAAGCCGCCTGCGATCTGGTCGATCAGAAGATCGCCAAGCTGGGTCGGTTTTTCTGCGTTTTCCTTGCGGTTGACGAGGGCGATCACGGACGCCGGGATAGACGGTCGCAATAGATCAATGGGGACGATTTCTTCACGCCCGCCGGGACCCACAAGGGATAGATTGATGCGGCCACTGTCGGCTTTCTGGTCGGCATTGGCTGCCGTGTATGGCCCGGTGGCAACTGGGCTGTTGGCGGCGGCTCCGTTTGCAGCAGCTGGAGCGTTACCCGCGGCGGGCGTCGACCGTGCCAATCTGAGGGCTGCCTGACGGCCGCTGTCGATGGTGGCTTGTTCGGCTTCGGTGCCGGCAAGCGGGATGGTGCGGTCGGTTTTGGCTTGGGTCAGGTCGCGGCGGAATTCGCGCTCGACGAAGTGGGCCAGCTTGCGATTGCCCGCTTCGGTGAAGCTGACGCCGTTGGGCTCGCGGAGCAGGCGGATTTTGCCGGCAATGTCGGGGCCCATGGCGCTATAACCGCCGCCCTCATCGGCAAAGCCCGCATATGCATCGACGTACTTCAAGCCATTCAGGTAGGCGCGCTCGCGGATGATGTCGTTCAGAACCTGGACGTCTTCGTTGGGCTCGGCGCGGCGGACGTTGGGCAGGCTTACCCAATAAACGGCGACTTTGCGTCGCTTCAACGTTTTCATCACAACGTCAATCTGTCGGCCGAACTCGGCTTTCCATTCGTCGCTATCAATCCAGATTTTCTTGCCCTGGGGACCGCGGATCGAAACGCGGTCTTGTGGGCCGATCATGACGACCGCGACGGTCGCGGGGTCGCGGGCAAGAGCGTCATCGACCTCTTTCAGCTGCTCGTTGAAATTGGACCGCATGAAGGCGTTCAGGTCGAGCGCGTTTGGCTTGAGCTGTAGCCGCTGGTCGCCGCGAAAGGCTTCCACCATGCCGCTCAGCAGTCCATCGGCAGCGTTATCGCCAATCACCACGGTCTGGTAGACATCGCCAGCCGGATAGAGTTCGAGATAGCCCGTGCCTGATTGGATTTCGTCCTGCGCGTGCGCGGGGGCGCTGGCCAACACGGGCAGCATCAGCAAGGCGATCGTCATTGCGCGTCTGAGGCGTCGAATCATCGGGTGCTGTTTCCTGTCTACGCGCAGTGTAGCGGATGGGGAATGACAGGGGAAGTGAGCGCGGTTTTTTCGTGACCGCATGAGTGATCACTGTGACGCTTCCACCGCGTTCGCCAGCAAGGCTGTCGAGGTATGGCCAGCAAGGCGACCGCACTGGGAACATCACTGTCTGATCGACGTTTAAGGTCTATGGGACCGCGGCAAGCGACCGCGTCCTCACTCGAAAAATGAGGATGGCTTGATGCCGACAACCAAATCAAAACTCGAGCAGGATCGTGATCTAAACAAGGATCTGGAACGCACCTTCCCCGCAAGCGATCCCGCGTCTTCCAACCAAGTCGGCAATAAGCCGGACCGCCCAATCGGTCGGAAGCCCGCGCTCATCGACAAACGACAGGTCGATACGCTCGCCAAAGAGGCCGAGCAGAAGTCTAGTGAAGACTGAGTTATGGGCGACCGCTCCCGTCGCCACTGCCAGCCTTTGGTGGTGGCGCCACCCGCGACCAACATGCAGACGGGAGAGTCGGACAACGCAGGCTGCAAGCAACGCCACCACGCAGACATTACCGTTCCGCATTCAACCAAGCGACCAATCCTAACGTCTTAGTGATCCAACTCAGACGGATGATTTAGACCAGACATTTCATTCCCTTCGCTGCCTGGATTTGAGCAAACGCCAGCACCAGAGGGAACACGAGGATGCGCAGTTCCGATGCCTGATGGCTCTCGATACTCGCGCTGTGGGTTACTCAAGCGGGACGCTGACCGCACCGCGCTCGCTACCGAGAAGCCCCAACCCTGCGGGGCTGAGTTTTGACAGTCCAGATAAACAAAGAATTTCGATGCTGCGGCGACCTGAAGATTTCACCAAACCCAGCGATTTCAACCGGGAAAAAATCCGGCTCAGTGTATCGGGATTCAACGCCAAAAAATTCGCAATATCACTTCTGGAAAATGGGATTTCAACAGAAACGATCGAGCCGTGCTGACGCCCAAGGCGTCGGGCCATTTCAACGAAGAAACTTGCGACGCGTTCTTCGCCGGTAAATCCGGCCAACAGCACGATATGGGCCTTATCGCGAGCGCATTGGAGCGCCAGCTCCGCTGCAGAATATGCGCGAACGTCGGCTGATTGATCAATCAGCCGGTCAAAGATGGCTTCGCCAGCGCGCAGAATCTGACAGGGCGCTGTCGCCACGGCTGCCAGGGAACGCCAGGTCGGCAAATCGCTGCCCCGCAAAATGCTGCCCGGTGCGTACAAGGCCACGGCGACGTGGTTGCCGACAGCAAGCTCTGCCTGAAGAATGAGATAACCGCTGCGCACCACGTAGACCAGCTTTGCACGATCGGGGCCTAAATCGAGTTTGTCGCCACGCTTCAAACGAATAACGGTTGAAATATCCTCGATCGCACGCATCGCGGCGGCGTGCCCACCAGTGGCTGAAACGACAGCCAATGCCGGTTGAGACGTTTTACGTCGCGAGCCATTCGTCATATGCATGCGCCGAGCCTAGATTAGAGGGCGCACGGGAATAGCGCCGCACACTTTTTGGCTCTTTCAGCGTTTCCTCGCGTTGATACCTGTCAAACATCAGCGGACATGCGCGCAAACAACGCAAGCGTCGTGACGCAAACCGAGCCAAGCGGTGCCGCACCCGGGCAAATTGCCCGGCGACCGTTAACGACGATCAGCGCACCCCCCGCATAATTTGACCTCGATCAAACATTGCAGTGTCTATTCGGCCACGGCGTCATGAACCGGCAACGTTACCTGATCTGTGTCAGCAACAAGGCAATCTCGGGGGTGGCGCCGACTCGATGGAAGCACAAATGTGGCGGCACTGGGCCCGGCCATTGATGCCGTTCAATCCATTCCACAACCCGGTACGCGATAGGGGATCTTTAATGAAATATGGTTCGATTGCACGCGCTGCTCTTGCTTCTGCAGCTCTGTGCGTTGGTGCGACTGGCGCGCTTGCCGGCGACAACAACGGCAACTTCATGGTTCGGGTGCAGGGTACTTATGTCGTCACCCAGGACGACGCCAAGTCGATCAAGCTGGATGGTACCGAACTTCGTCCCGGACAGGATGCATCTGTCAGCGACGAATTCATCCCGACCCTGACCTTGACCTATTTCTTGAACAAGAACGTCGCGGTTGAGCTTTTCTGCTGCTTTGCCAATATCGGCGTTGACGGGAAAGGCACGGTTCTTGGCCCCCTTGGCGAGATTGCAGAATCCTGGATTTTCCCGCCTATCCTCACCGCGCAATACCATTTTGATCCTGTCATGGGCATCAAGCCCTACGTCGGTGCTGGCGTGCAGTTTATTCACTACTTCAACTCCAAGCCGGGTGACGCGCTCGTCGGTTCGGTGGATTTCAAGGACAGCTGGGGCTTTGCTCTCCAGGCTGGTCTTGACTACCAGCTCGGCGGCGGATGGTACGCCAACCTCGACGTGAAGAAAGTGTGGCTCGATACTGAAGTTACCTGGAAGAACCCACTCGGCGACGGTCGCAACATCGTTTCCAAGGTTGATGTTGATCCGCTCATCATTTCGGCTGGCGTCGCTTACCGCTTCAATCTGGAAGACATCTTCGGTTCGCGCTCTGCATCTGCTCCGATGAAGTAAGTCGCCTCACAGTGAGACAGTTTTCAGCCGCGCTTGGGTCCTCCCAGCGCGGCTGTTTTCGTTTGATATGCGTGCGCAAGCTCTGTTCACGTCACCTACGTCATCGCCGTATGGTCGGCGCGAAAAAGGGGCCGACAACCGTCAGCCCCTCGACCTTAAGCCTTCATTCGTTCGTCACTTTTTCACGGCGTCGGTCCCGTCTGGAAAACCTGCGCGCATGAAGGCGATGATGCGCCAGATGTCGTCGCGTTTGAGTTTATCTTTGAAGGCGGGCATCTCGGTTTCGAATTGCGCTCCACCATCGCTGATGGCCCACAACAGGTACTCGTCGACGCTGACCGGGCGCGTGATCATGTAGGCCAGCAAGGCGGGCGATGGCGAAAGCGCTTTGCCGCTTTCCCCCGAGCCCATTCCGTCCTTACCGTGGCAGGACGCGCAATTCTGGCTGTAAAGCGCTTGTCCCGCTGCGATATCGGCTGCCGCCGGTGCCCGCAGATTGGTTGCCGCACCCGCATATTCGCTGGGAACGCCATATTGCATGTATAGCGAATGCCGCAACATGCGGACCTTCATCCCCTTAGGGATATGGCCCGGTCCCCACAATTCGCGGACCATCCAGTCTGGTTGCCAGTAGTCGAAGTTGCGTCCGGGAGGGGAGGCGGGTCCGGGCTGGGCTGCGGGAATAGACGGATTTTCAAGCGGCTCGGCGGCACCGGCGGGAGACGCCAGAGCCGTCGCCAGCAGTGCCCCGATCAGAACACCTGCACAGGTGAGATTTTGTTTCATGCCGCTTATACCGGGTATGCTTCGGGGTCGATTCCGCAGATCGTGAGAAACTTTTTAATCTGGATGACCTCTTCTTTGGGGAGGTCGTGCGCGCCGTGTGCAAAGGCCACCGTATGCCCGCCGAGCGTCACGCCGATACGGTTGCCCGACTTGTTCTCGACTTCCGCGCCCAGTTCCTCAAGCACATGCACGACATCCTTGAAGCTGATGTTGGCGCTGATGGGATGGGCGAAAATCGCATGGAGAATTTTGCGATGACGATGGTTCATTAATTGCTCCTGTTTGGAAGGCTTGTGCTTAAAGGGCCTGGGGCCAAAGGCTGCCGCGAGCGCGACCGACCGGCATCGGGACCGCACTCTTACTCAGTCAGCTGCCCCTGCGCGGCAAAGCAAGCACACGTGATCGCGGCCCTCGTTGCGCAAGATCAAGCTGCCGCAGAGACTCATGGCTGAACGTTGACTTGTGTCAAATATTCTGGACTGCGCATTTCGTAGGCTGCCCGGGAGATTGACGCTTTCCGCACAAAGGCACGACGCATGAACCCCGATCTGGTCAAGAGCTATGCCGCGCCCGCTCCCCGATACACGAGCTATCCAACGGCCCAGCAGTTCAGCGCCGACATCACCAGTTCCCATTATGCCGAATGGTTAGCGGAGCTTAAGGCTGGCGCAAACCTCTCGCTTTATTGCCACATTCCGTTCTGCCAGTCGCTTTGCTGGTATTGCGGCTGCACGACGAAAGCACTGCGCCGCTACGATCCTGTTGCCACCTACATGGACGCGATCGTCACGGAAATCGCAAACGTCGCGGCGCTCGTCGTGCCAGATCATCACGTGTCTCACATTCACTGGGGCGGCGGCACGCCTAACATTCTGCAACCGGGCGACATCGAGCGGCTGTCGGCGGCGTTACGGACCCAATTCACGATTGCGCCCGACGCAGAGTTCGCGGTGGAAATCGACCCCCGGCACCTCGATCCCGAGCAGGTTGCGGCGTTCCAGCGGTCCGGCGTCAACCGCGTGTCCATCGGGGTGCAGGACTTCGACCCCGCCGTCCAGGCCGCGATCAACCGCGTTCAGTCCTTCGAGATGACGCAGCGCGCCATCGACATGTTCCGCGACAGTGGCATCACCTCTGTCAACGTCGACCTCGTTTATGGCCTGCCCAATCAGACCAGCGACAGCATTGCGCGGACGATCGCGCAGGTTTTGTCGCTGCGTCCCGATCGCATCGCCACGTTCGGCTACGCTCACTTGCCGCTCCGCCTGATCCACCAACGGCTGATTGATGAAAGTGTGCTTCCTGGCCCTGTGGAGCGCTTTGCTCAAAGCCAGATTCTGGCCGACCTGCTGGTTGAGGCGGGCTATGTGCGAATCGGCCTCGACCACTTCGCCCTTCCCACCGACCACCTCACAGGCACCGCGCTTAAGCGCAACTTCCAAGGTTACTCGACCGAACAAGCCGATGCCCTCCTTGGCTTTGGCGCATCCGCCATCGGCCAGCTGCCGCAGGGCTACGTGCAGAACACGGTCGCGTCAGGCGACTATATCTCAAAGGTCGGGCAAGCCCGGCTTGCGACCGTACGCGGCGTCGCCCTCACCGACGACGACCGCGCCCGGGCCTGGGTCATCGAACAGCTGATGTGCGGCCTATCGTTCAATGCCGCCGAATTGCGCCAGCGCTTCCCTCACGAAGCCGCGACAATCCTTGCTGATGCCGACGCCATCCTGGCGACCAAAACCGGCGATTTTTTCACCCGCAAAGACGAAGGCTATGGCGTTACCGAAGCTGGCCGCCCGTTCGTGCGGACGATCTGCACGAAATTCGACAGCTACTTTGAACCGGTCGGTGCCCGCCACGCGATGGCAGTGTGACCGCCGTCGTGTGCTTGTAGACCACTTTCTTATCAAGGACTGAACCGTGACCCTATTCGGCGTGCCCATCGACGATCATTTCTGGCCCTCGATTTATCCGGGCCTTTTTATCGGCATCATTTACGGCCTTTATGCGCGCGGCGTTGTCAACGCGCTCAGCGGCGTGATCGGCGGCATGATCGGGGCCATCGCTGCGTTTATCGTCGTTGCCAGATCAGGGGTCGAAGAAGGCCTGTTACCTCTCGCTTTCCTGATCGGGGTTTCTCTGCTTGGCGCGGTATTATTGGTCTACGCTGCGGGCCTGCTCACAGGGTCGCGACGACCAGGCAGCGCCAAGAACTAACCGCCTAGCCGGCTGGTCTTTAAGGCTGAGACGAAAACCTCCAGGCGTTGGGCACAATCGTGCATAATTTTTACTGACGCCCACCTCTTTTTGTTTAACTTCTGTTGTTCTGCGACCGGGCACGACTGTCTGGGGAACAGAAAGCCAAAGTTGACATCAAAAGACGCGCCCACCGTGCCTTCGACGGACCGGTACTAGAGAGGGTTTCATCGTGCTGATCGCCATGTTCGCCGACATTCATGCCAACAAGCCGGCTTTTGAGGCCTGTCTGGCCGATGCGAAATCATTCGACATCGGCAAAACCGTGTTGTTGGGCGACTACGTCGGATACGGCGGCAATCCCGAGTGGGCGGTCGACAAGGTTGCTGAACTTGTGGACAAAGGGGCCGTTGCGATCTGCGGCAACCACGACGTGGCCGTCACCCACAAGCATGAGCAGATGAACCCCAGCGCTCAGTCAGTGATTGAATGGACCCGCGTTCAGCTCAGTATGAACCAGCAGCAGTTTCTCGCCCATCTGCCAGTCACCGTTCCCGACGACGACCGTCTCTTCGTTCATGCCGACGCCAGCGCGCCAGCCAAGTTCCGTTACGTGCTCGACGTCGAAGATGCCGTGCGTTCGATCAACGCCACGAAGGCCGATGTCACGTTGTCCGGCCACGTTCACAAACCCGCGATATACTCAATGTCGGTTACGGCCAAGCTGACCGGTTTCACGCCCTCGACGGGCGTGGCGGTACCGCTTTTGCCGCGCCGCCGCTGGCTGATCACGGTCGGGTCGGTCGGGCAGCCACGCGACGGCGATCCGGCCGCTGCGTACTGCATCTACGATACTACGAAGCGCGAAATCACCTTCCGCCGCGTCGCCTACGACATCGAGGCAGCCGCGGCGGCAATTCATAAGAATGGCCTTCCAGCAAAATTTGCGGAACGGCTTTTTGTCGGGAGATAGACGGTGGCTCGATCCAATGTGCAAAAAGGTATGGTGCTGGATGGGTTCCTCATCGGCGAGTTAAAGAATCGCGGCGGGATGGCCTCGCTGTGGAACGTGACGCATCCCAATTACACCTTCCCCATGCTGATGAAAGTTCCGCACCTGCACGAGGGCGAGGACCCTGCCGCTATCGTCAGCTTCGAAATGGAGCAGATGATCTGGCCCCGGCTGAAGGGTATTCATGTCCCCCGCTACGTGGCTTCGGGGGACTTCTCGGTCCATCCTTATATCGTGATGGAATTGATCGCTGGAAAGACACTGCTGCAGTACATCTCCGATCTTCCGATGTCTTACGAGAAGGCGATCGACATCGGCGTCAAAGTGGCAACAGCTCTTGATGATCTTCATCGACAACACATCATTCATCTCGACATCAAGCCGAGCAACGTCATGTTCCGGGAAACGGGCGAAGCGGTGCTGATCGACTTCGGCCTTGCCCATCACGACCAGTTGCCCGACCTGATGCAGGAGGAATTCCACCTCCCGTACGGCACGGCTCCTTACATGGCGCCCGAGCAGATCCTTGGCGTGCGCAACGATCCCCGCAGCGACCTGTTCGCGCTCGGCTCGATGCTTTATTTCTTCACTACCGGCGTTCGTCCTTTTGGTCAGGTCGATACGCTGAAAGGCATGAAGCGTCGGCTGTGGCGCGACGTCGTTCCACCCCGCAAGCTGCGCGCCGATTATCCGCCGTGGCTCCAGGAAGTCGTGTTGCGCTGCCTGGAAGTGAAGCCATCCTGGCGTCACCCGACGGCTGCCCAATTGGCATTCGATCTGGCAAACCCTGCGCAGGTGAAGCTGACGGCCCGTTCGGAGCGGCTTGCCTGCGACCCGTGGATGACGGTCATGAAGCGCCGCTTCAACCCCGAGATCACGAAGGAAAGCGTCAACGCGCCGCGCGTTGCGGCGCAGATCTCGTCAGCTCCGGTGATCGTTGCCGCCATCGACCTACAAGAGGGAGCGGACGCGACCAACGAGGCAGTGCGCGTCACGGCAGGCCGATTGATGGCCAGTTCAGCCGCTTCCCGGCTGGCCTGCATCAACGTGTTGAAACTCGGCATGTTCTCGATTGATTCAACGCTCGACGATGCCGGGCACAACAAGCACGTCGACCGCCTCGTGGCGCTGCGCCATTGGGCCGAACCGTTGAAGCTCAACGACGAACGCCTGACCATCCACGTGCTGGAAGCGATTGATCCGGCTGCTGCAATCCTCGATTTTGTCAACAACAACCGGGTCGATCATATCGTCATTGGCGCGCGCCAGTCGATCGGTCTGCGCCATCTGCTCGGCAGCGTCGCGGGCAAGATCATGTCGGAATCGCCCTGCTCGGTGACCGTCGTCCGCCCGCCGCGCAGCCAGCAGCAACCGATGAGCGAGGCGAAGCCCGAGATGGCTGAGGCGAGCTGACACGCCGGGCTAGGGGCAAACGCGCTTGGGGGATGGCTTCCCCCAAACTCTGGCCGTTTTGAGACCTTTGCTGCCAAGGGGCGGTACCCCGCAAGGTGTTGGCCCTGCAAGCAGCCGCCGCTTCGTTACGGATTGCACAGCTCGAAGGTGTCGCGCCAATCGGGGGCGACGAAGTTGATGATGATCGAGCGGCGATCTTTGGCGATTGGGTGATGGCCGACGCCGTGCCACGTATTGGTGCCGGGTATGAAGATCACGCCAAGATTTTTTCCATACGGTGCCGTCCCGACGTATTTGAAATCCGGGGGGCCTTCGTGGATGTCGGTGCCGGCCAAGACGAGTTCGGGATCGTCGATCAGATACACGAGCATCGTGAACTTCTTGACCTTGATATCGGTATGGGGCTCCAGCCAGAAACCCGGCGCGTCCTGGCAATACTCAATCCGCAACTTCGTGCCATCGAGTTTGGCACCCGTTTCCCGCTCGATCATGGCCCGGACGCGCTGGCTATCAAAACCGGCCGCGACCCGCTTGCAGACGGGGTACTTCGCTTGATTTTCGGGCGAGAAGAACACGCGCAGCTTGTTGTTGCTCTCCCGCCGCCCGGTGAAAATCGCGCCATCGGGTTTGGGCAACGGCAGATTCGCCACTTCCTCGACGTCGGCCTTGGGCAGCGCGTTCGTCAGCAGCCAATAGTCGAAAGGTAGCGTCACATGTTTTGCCCGTTCGAGGCAGTCGATAAACGTGTCGGCGACCGCGTCGCCGCACGCGCCTGTGTCGTGACTTTGAGCTGTCGCCACCATGTCAGTGCCCCTTGTAGAAAAACGGAACGAGTTTCTTGATTTTCGCCGATAGCTTGTGACGCAACAGTTGCCGGTTCAGTGCGCCTTGCGACTGGACCCAGTTGAACATTACGTAGCGGCGTTCACCCACGAACGGCTTGTGGCCGTGCCAGGAATTGTCGGCGACCTTGAAGGCTGCAAATGCACCACCGTTCGGAGCGATCTCGGCGGCATAGTCGTCCAGGTTTTCACCACTGCGCAGCAGCCGCAACCGGCCGCCGCTCTCGTCCCATTTGTCGTTAAGATAGAGCAGGCAGGTCACGACCTTGTCTTTGGTGTCGGTGTGGATGCGCCCGTCTTTGGCCTGAGCGTGTCCGCGCACGGTGATCATTACCGGCAGACCTTTGAGGTTTACGCCGAACTTGCGACCGAGTGCGTCTGCCATCTGGGGCGAGCGGATTTCATCGACCAGCTTGGAGAATGCCGGACCGTACTCCAATGCCGATAACGGAAAAATCCCGGGCTTTTCGATTTTGGGGAAATCGGCCCGGATGGCGTCCAGATCTTCGTCGGCCAGGACCTGATCGGCTGCAAAAAACGAAAATGGCTCTTGAGTCACTGTCGCTTGCGCGATCGTATCGAACTTTATCAAAACCGCGTCCTCCCTGTTTCATGGACTGCGTTACAGAATGTTGTGAGTGCCGTCGCAATAGGGCGGATCGTCTGTTTCCCGGCATCCGCACAAATTGGCGATTTCGGTTTTTCGGGCGACGAACGTGATCGGCTCGCATCCGGTGCCAATGTGGGAACCACCATCGCAAAACGGTCCGGTTTTTGATTTTCCGCACTTACACCATTGATACGTCGCACCCTCAACGAGTTGTGCTTGATATGGCGAATTGTTGTCTTTCATTGCGCGCCCCTTACGACAATTCGTGAAGGCGGAACGGCAATCCGCCTTTCGGCATCAACGTCACAGACGCTGCGATTTTCGGCGCCTGCGCTCCGGTGTATTCCACGCGGAAACGGCGCACCAATTGCGACAGGGCGAGCGCTGCTTCCATCTGCGCCATCTGCCCGCCGACGCAGAACCGCTTACCCGCTCCAAAAGGGACGTAGCTGTATTTCACGCGCTTTTTCATGCTGCCGGGTTCAAACCGGTCGGGCCGGAACTCCTCTGGTGCGTCCCAGTACTTTTCGCTGTGGTGGATCAGGTATGGCAGCACTACGACCCGGTCGCCGGCCTTGATTTCATGTCCGCCGATCACGTCGTCGGCGACCGCTGAGCGGATAAAGGCCCATGCGGGCGGATAAAGACGCAAGGTTTCTAGAATGACGGAGCGGGTGTAGACGAGCTTGTCGAGATCGTCGGCGTCGGGTTCGCGATTGCCGTAAACCTCCTCACCCTCACGGCGTATTTTCTCAACAACGTCAGGGTTTTGAGACAGCAGATAAAATGCCCAGCCCAGTGTCAACGCGGTGGTTTCGGTGCCAGCCCACAGGTACTGCTTGATCTCGTCAAGCACCTGCTGATGGTTCCATTCAGCCATCGACGGATCGGCTTCGGCGCCCTTCATCATGGCCAGCAGCGTGTTTTCGCGGTTCTGCCACGGCGTTGCGGAAATGACTGCTTCAGGCAACGAGAGCCATGCGCCGATCGCTTGGACGGCAGGCTCATCCGACGAGGGCACCTGTGTGTATTCGCCAGCCACTTTTTTGAGCCGGATCTGACGGTGCTCTGAGGTGTCGGTGTAGGCTTTCACGGCCCCGAACACAGCCTTGGGATTGAACGGTACTTCGCGGTCAAAGAGCGCCCGGCACACCATGTCGGCGGCCAGTCCCCACGTCTGCTCGATCATCTCGACCGTCTCGCCCGACTTTGCAAGACGGCTCCACTCGGCCTTCTTGGCATTCACTGCGACATTGAAATGAGGTACATAGCCCGCATAGACGTTGGGATGAAAATAGGGCTGTTGGGGCTGGCGGATTTTCTGCCACAGCTCACCGTCGATTGTGATCATGGCGCCACCGAAAATCGGCTTCAGACCGTCGAAGTATTTTTCGTAGTTATCGACTTTTTCAACCATCACGTGGCGGAGGTGCTCGATCTCGCTCAAAAAGAATATCCGCTCGGATTTCAAATTGACCGGGAAACACCCACTGCCTTTCGCGCATAGTCGTTTCAGAATACCCATCGGATCGTCTGCGTTAACGAACGGCGAGATCTTAAACCAAATCGAATTTTCTTCTCCGAGCGTTTGCGAATAGGTTTGGGCTTCGCTCGTCATGGCATATCCTTTTTTAATGTCGGCGCGGCAATCGTCTTCGCTCGCAAGCCACGGTGGCCAGCGCTCTGACGTCCCGTCTGGGGCGCCGTGCTGCGAGAATTATTTGATTTGCCGCAAGCGGCCGGTACGCTCATCTTCAGGCGACCGGTACGAGCGACTGAGCGTTTCCGGGCACCCTTCCCGTTCGTGACTACGGCAGTCCGTCGACGCCGCGCTTGATATTTGTCAAACGTCATCGGTGCGCGTTGCCGCATCCACCGTCAGTCAGCTTTGATGGATTGTAAGTTTGAGCACGACGACTGCTCGCGCGCGTTGCAGAACGGGCAACAGGCTGGCGGGTCGTCGCGTTTGGCGGGTTTCAGTCGGCTTCGGATTCGGCCAAGTTGCGCAGTCTGGCCATATCCAAGACCCGCAAACCACGATTGCCGGTGGTGTCCACGACGCCGAGTGCTTTCAACTTGCGGAACTGGCGGCTGACTGTCTCGATCCGAAGGCCGAGGAACTGGCTGATTTCCGTGCGCGACAGCGGCAACTCGCCGTCGAAGGCCACCTGAGGTTTGTCAGACGTGCCGTCCAAATCGCCCTGCGCACCCAGCCTGTCGGCAATGTATACGAGGAAGCTGGCGAGCTTTTCCTCGGCGGTTTTGCGGCCAAGCACGAACATCCAGTCCCGGGCCGCGTCGAGCGATCCCATCGCGTCATGCAACAGAGCCCCTTCGAGCGAGGGATTGCGCGCCCGCAGTCCATCGAAAGCCGATTGGGAAAAGCAGCACAGATCGACGTCGGTGGCCGCTTCTGCCGACAGCCGCCACGACTGTTCGAAGGGCTGGCCGAGAAACTCGCTGCCGAACTGAAGCCCGACAATCTGCTGGCGTCCGTCGCTGGATGTCTTCACGAGCTTGACGACGCCCGATACGATGATGCCGCACCATGCGACTGGATCGCCTTCGCGCAGAATTATGGCACCCTGGCTGATCATTTTACGGTAGGAGACCGAATTTGCATCCATCAGAGCGTCTTCGCTCAGACCCCGGCAAGCCGCTGCATCCCGCACGCTGCAGAGGCCGCATTCGAGCTTGCCCGAACGGCTACCATGCCGATAGGGCGCGTAACGATGATGGTTGCATTTCGAATTCATGACACGATGTATCGCGCATTACGAAACTGCTTTTCTTGATGCAGATCAACACGTTTCGGCATCTCGACAGCGACATGGCTTGCGCCGATGCCTTCCTGCAAGCCATTCAAAACACTGCGATTTATTGCAGCGTCAGGTGGTCACCCACGGTTGCCCCGCGCGCCCCTCTCGCTATCCGACGAAAGTCGCGCTAGGGTCGGAATCCGCCGATCCAAAATAATGGGATCCAACGTACGTCCAATCCTGATCAAACAGGAGCCACGAGCCCCCCATGTCAACGAAATCCACGGCAAAGCCGGTTGCGCACAACTTGGCTGGTCCTACTGCCGCGCCCGTCCAAAAACCAACCCGCGCCGAAGTCGAGGCTGCCGTGCGCACCATCATCTTGTGGGCTGGCGATGACCCATCACGCGATGGCCTGCTCGAAACACCTGCCCGCGTGACGCGCGCCTACAGCGAGTATTTCAAGGGTTACGCCGAAGATCCTGAAGCGATACTTCAAAAGACGTTTGAGGAAACAGACGGCTACGACAACATGGTTGTGCTCCGCGGCATCCGTTTCGCGAGCCATTGCGAGCACCACATGGCTCCGATCATCGGCCGGGCCTGGATTGCGTATATTCCCAATGGGCGGGTGGTCGGCATCTCGAAGCTTGCCCGGGTCGTTGAAATTTACGCCAAGCGCCTTCAAATCCAGGAGAAGATGACGGCGCAGATCGCGAACGCGATCGAGCACGTGTTGAAACCGCAGGGTGTCGCCGTCGTCCTCAAGGCCGAGCACCATTGCATGACAACCCGCGGGGTCATGAAGCCCGGCACCGACCTCGTCACCAGCCATATGACAGGTTCGTTCCGCGACAACCCGCTCACGCGCCAGGAGTTCCTGTCGATGATCGACGACTGACGCGGCTGTCGGCCGGTCGGGTCGCGCGATGTGTCGTCGCCGCCCGGCCGGTCGCGTCAGTCTTTCGCAAATAAGTCCGCACCGGGATAGGTGACCTTCGTCAAATAGAGCCCGGTGGGGGGAGCCACGGTCCCGCAACGGGTTCGGTCTCTGGCATCCAGGGCACGCCGTACATCGTCGACCGACCACTGTGCTTCGCCGACAAGCTTTAGTGTTCCGACCATCGAGCGCACCTGATTGTGCAAAAACGATCGGGCCTGGGACCAGATGTGGACCTCGTCTCCCACAGGCATCACGTCCAGCCGTTCAAGCGTCCGCACGGGAGACGCCGCCTGGCACATGCTCGCGCGGAATGTCGTGAAATCATGGTGCCCGACGATGGTCTGGGCGGCTGCATGCATTGCGTCCGTGTCGAGCGGGCGCGGCACCCACCAGACGCGATGCTCGTCCAACGCTGGCCGCGCCCGTCGCGCGAGGATGCGGTAGAGGTACTGCCGCTGGACGGCGCTATGGCGGGCATCAAACGTGTCAGGCACTGCGGCGCAGGCAATGACAGATGCGGGATGCGGCTTCAGGTGGTAGTTCAGCGCGTCACGGATTTTGCCAGGGTCCCATACGCGCGAAAGATCGAAATGGGCGACCTGGCCCAGCGCGTGGACGCCGGAATCGGTCCGTCCGGCACCGCGCACGAAGACCGTTTCACCGGAAAACCGGGCGATCGCGGCGACCAGTTCGCCTTGCACAGAGGTTCCATGTGCCTGGACCTGCCAGCCGACAAATGGCGTTCCGTCGTATTCGAGCGTGATAGCGTAGCGCGGCATTCTCGGGCCTTTCGGGTCAGCCCGTGTGCCTAGATCGAATTAAGATACCTGTGAAGCGGTTCTCGCTCACCGATGCCCATGACCGCCAGGCCTGCCACCGTGACGAGGGCCACCGAAGGCCATTCGCCTGGACCCACCGGCGTGCCCCCAGGATCCGCCGGCCCTGGCGTGGGCAAAGCCGTGGCCGCGCCATTTCTGTCCGCGCATGCCGTGTCGTGAACCATAGCCACCAAACCCGCCGGCAAGGCCTACGATGGGCGCACCGTAAAATGGGACGGCATAGTAGTCCGATCGCGCATTCGAATAGCGAACTGGCCATACGGGGCCGGATTCAAAGCCGCCGGTTGTTCCCAACGGACGCCAGACGCGGACGCCGCGCTCGACCGTGACGGCGACACTTGGCTGCGGGGCTGGCAGTGAGACGGTCCGCTTCTTCTGGCTTGCGCCGTCGGCCACTGCCGAACCGCACGTCAGACAAATGAACGACAACGCAAAGAGCAAATGACGCATGAGCTTGTGACCTGATCTTGAGACGATCACTTATGCCTACTCCGTCGACCCGGAGACCTGAATACTAATCTTAATCGATCCTTAACAGCGGGCGCGGGTTTCAAACCCGGTCGCCTGCTTTCAGCGCGAAACCGCGTAGGAATTCGTCCGGTTGCTGTGGCTTTTTGCCAGCCCGCTGGACATTCAACAGACGCACGGCACCGTCGGCGCAGGCGATAGTCAACTGATCGTCGAGCACTTCGCCGGGTCGCCCGTGTTTATCGACAATCGTGGACGCCAACACCTTGATCCGCTCGCGTTTGCCATCTGGCCCGGCCTCGAACCACGCGCCGGGAAATGGTGACAAACCGCGCACGCGGTTGTGGACGTCATGTGCGCTGCCCCCGAAATCCAGGCGGGACTCGGCCTTTTCGATCTTGGCCGCATACGTCACGCCTTCTGCGGGTTGCGGCGTTTCGACCAGTGTACCCAGTTCCAGGGCTGCTAACGCCCGTACCATCAGCGCCGCACCCGCTACGCTTAACGCGTCGTGCAGCGCGCCTGTCGTCATGTCCGGCCCGATCGGCATCGGCTCGACAAGACACATCGGCCCGGTATCGAGCCCCGCTTCCATCCGCATGACGACGCTGGCGGTTGCGGTATCGCCCGACATGATCGCCCGGTGAATGGGGGCAGCGCCGCGCCAGCGCGGCAGTGCCGACGCGTGCAGGTTGTAGCAACCGCGCGTTGGCGCGTCCAAAATTGCCTGCGGCAGCAACAGCCCGTAGGCCACGACCACTGCTGCATGGGCTTTGTGTGCTGCAAATACCTGCTGCTCGCCCGGGCCTTTGAGGCTCAACGGCGTGAAGACGGGTAATCCGCGCTGCTCAGCGAACGCGTGTACCGGCCCTTTGGTCTCAGTCATTCCGCGACCGGCCCGGCGGGGCGGTTGGGAATAGACGGCGCAAACGTCATGGCCTGCCGCCAGGACGGCGTCCAGCACCGGCACGGAAAAGGCCGGCGTGCCCATGAAGACGAGGCGCAGCGTCATGGAAACCCTCTCATACCGTCGCGCAAAAGTGTTGACTCTATGTAGCGATGGCCGCGCGACGGTATTCTATCTGCTATGCGCGTGGCCGCGTTGATCTGGAAGATCGATTCCGGCGAGGCAACCCCACGCGCTGATACCAACGGGCATAAGTCAGAACTTATGCCCGTTGGTATCAGATCACGCAATGCGTGCCTGCTTTTTGAATTTGCGGATGATCATGTCGCGCTTCAGCCGCGTGAGGAAATCAATGATCAGCTTACCGTCGAGATGATCGATTTCGTGCTGGATTGCCGTCGCCAGCAGGCCATCTGCAGCAAGCTCGTGCGGCTTTCCTTCGAGGTCTTGATAGGACACCGTCAACGTCGTCGGCCGCTCGATGTCAATGCGGACATCGGGCAGTGACAGGCAGCCTTCTTCATAGACTGCCGACGTATCGCCGAGCTTGAGAATCTCAGGATTGATCAACACCAGCGGCTTTTTCGCCTCACCATCCTCGCTATCGGAAACATCCAGCACCAGCAGGCGCTTGGGCACGTTCACCTGAATGGCCGCGAGACCGATGCCCGGCGCTTTATACATCGTTTCAAGCATGTCCCCAGCGAGTTGTGCCAACTCGGCATCGAAGCGTTCGACCGGCGTCGAGACGAGACGCAGCGCGGGATCGGGCAACGTAATGATGGGTAGAAGGGACATGTTCGTTCAGCTTTTGTGTTGGACCGATCACGCGCGTGGGTGGAAGCTGCCACGCGAAGTGCGCGATCACAGCAATCCGATACCCGCTTAAAAATGGGTCAAGCGTTCGCTGCAACGGTATGGCACGATGCGCACGCGTTTCTCAAGCCCTGCTGCATGATCGCCAACGGGTTGTGGTGGGCGCGCGGACGGGTTAAAGCCTTCGTTGCAGATCAGCTTACGGCAGCGCATGGACCAAAACTCGCATTTTATACTGGGCTGGGAAGAGTGGGTCGGCCTGCCGTTGCTGGGGTTGCCCTCGCTCAAGGCCAAAGTCGATACGGGAGCCCGCACGAGCGCGCTGCATGCCACAGATATCGCGCCCTATCTGCAGAACGGTGATGCCTTTGTTGCCTTCAAAGTGCACCCGGTGCCGCGACATCCTCACATCGAGGTTGCCTGCACGGCTCCGTTACTCGACCAGCGCATCGTGACCAGTTCCAACGGCGAACCCGAGCGCCGCTATGTCATTGCGACGGATCTCGAAATTGGTCAGCACCGGTGGCCGATCGAAATTTCCCTGACCAACCGCGAAGGTATGCGTTTTCGCATGTTGATAGGCCGTCGTGCCCTTCAGCGGGGTATGCTCGTCGACCCGTCCGCGACGTTCCACCAGCCGCGCCGAAGCCACAAAATCTACCGACAGTTGATCAAGCCGTAACACGCTGACGCAACCTTGATTATCAGTCTAACCCCATCGCAGACAGCAGCGTCTCGTGCACCGCTCGCGCGTCAAAGCGCCGCTCGGCTTTGGCTCGGCTGGCGCGCGCGATCGAGGGAATCAGATCGGGCCGCTTTAGGAAACTCTCCATCGCGGCTGCCAACGCCGGGGGATCGGATGGCGGCACGAGACACCCGTTGATGCGCTCGTCGACTGTATCGCGGCAACCGGCGACCGCCGTTGTAATGACCGGTCGCCCGGCTGCCATTGCTTCCAGAACCGAGCGCGGCATTCCTTCGGCGTGCGAGGGATAAACATACACGTGGCACCCGCCCAGCGCCGGCTGCACATCGTCCAAGTTGCCCCGATACGTCACGCAATCGCTAAAAGGCGACAGTGCATCGACCTTGAGCCCGGTCGGACCGTCGCCGGGTGGACCGGCCAGTTCAAACCGCGCGGAGGGCGCGCGCGACTTAAGCAAGCGCGCTGCCTCGCAGAAATCCAATACGCCCTTGGCTTTGTCCAGGCGCGACAGCATCAAGAAAACGAGGCCGGCACCGAGCGGCGGCAACGGCTGCACGCGATGCGTGTCGAGGTCGACCCCGCCACCAGGGACGACGACGTAGGCCAAATCGGCTGGCAGCATCCCGCGTGTTTTCAACGTGCGGGGATCGTCCGCATTATGGAACACGGCAAGATCGGCACGTTCCAGCATCCGCCCAGTGATGCGCAGCCCGGCTTCGTTGCCGCCTTTGGCTGGTACTTCGCTGACGACAACGACAATCTTCCCCGCGTGGGCCCGGCGGGCTGCCTTGACCGCGCGCAAGCCCATTTCGCTGCCCGACGCCGCAACGACGACGTGGGGTCGCCACGCCGCAAGCTCACGCGCGAGCGCCACCACGCAGCGCCGCTCGGCAAACAATGCGAATCCAGGCGGTCTGGGTGCAAGCACGTGTTGGGCGATACCAAGCGCTTCAAGTGCCCGATCGCTGCCGCCAGTGTAGTCATTGGCAAAGCAGGCGACGGAATGACGGTTGGCCCGGATGCTGGCCAATAACCCGCCTCGCAATGTGAACAACCGCTGCCCAGAGGCACCGACGACGGCGACCCGCTTGAGCGCGGTACCGGTTCCCGGTTTGATGGCTCCTGCCCGTGCGGCCGCGCGCTGCACCCCTGTAAAAGCATCCATATCGATCCCGTTCGTTCCTGATCAATGCAACGTCCGTGACGGCACCCCAAAGGCGACTGCGGGATGGGACGCCTCGGGCAGCGCAGGATCGAGCCGATAGCCCTCGACGGTGCGCATCAATACGACATGCACCGATTCGACGTCGCGGAGACCGATGGCTGCGTGCAAAACGTCGAGTTCACAGCGCAGATCGGCGGTCGACAAGAACGGTTCGTCCGACCGTAGGATGCGGGGATGCTCGGTGCTTTGCGTATTGACGCCGATCAAGAGCTCTTCGTACAGCTTTTCGCCGGGACGCAAGCCAGTGTAGACGATGGCGACATCGCCGTCGGGCCGCTCGTCCGATTTGACTTCGAGACCCGTCAGACGGACCATCAGGCGCGCCAGATCGTCGATTTTGACCGGTTCGCCCATTTCAAGCACGAAGACCTCTCCGCCGAAGGCCATTGCACCTGCCTGGATGACGAGCGTGGCAGCTTCAGGGATCGACATGAAATAGCGCGTCACGTCTTTATGGGTCACCGTTACCGGCCCGCCCGCCCGGATCTGCGCGCAAAACAATCCAACCACCGATCCGGAACTGTCGAGCACGTTGCCGAACCGGACCATTGTAAACACTGTGGTACAGGCGGGCTCGGCGGCGCGGGCCTGCAAGATGAGCTCCGACAACCGTTTGCTGGCTCCCATGACGTTGGTTGGTCGCACGGCTTTGTCGGTCGAAATGAGCACGACCCGTTCGACGCCGCACGCTTGCGCGCATTCCGCCAGTACTGCCGTGCCGAAAACGTTGTTTTCGATACCCGCGATCGGGTTGGCTTCGACGATCGGGACGTGCTTGTAGGCGGCGGCGTGATAGATCGTGCCGATTTCATGCACCCGCAATGTCTCTGTCATCAGTGCTGCGTCCAGCACGGAGCCGAGCACTGCCACCACTTCAGGCGCCGTTTTGTCCTTGTAGACGAGGCCGACGATTTCGCGAACCTCAAGGTCGATTTTGAACAATGCGAATTCGCAATTGTCCAACACCACGATCCGCTTAGGGCTCTGTCGCACAATCTGGCGCACTAGTTCGGCCCCCACCGATCCACCCGCGCCAGTGACCAGGATCGACTTACCCTTGATGTTTCGCTCCAGCAGATCACCGTGGGGTGGCACCGCGTCGCGCCCGAGCAGATCTTCAACGTCGATGGCCCGCAAGTCCGAAAAGCTGATCCGCCCGCTGGCGATATCCTCAAGGGCTGGGAGCACTTTGACGACGACCGGCTGATGCTTCAGCTCGTTAATGATCTGACGCCGCAACGTGCGTTGTCCCGGCAGTGCCAACAGCACCTCTTGAACGTCGCGTTTTTCAATCAGCGCGATCGTCTTGCTGGGGCGGTAGACCTTCACGCCCTCCACATACTGGCCCCAGAGCGAGGGCTCGGTGTCGATGAACCCGACCACGCGCCGGTCTGCGACGGATCGCATTGCCTGATGCAGTTGGACGCCCGCACGACCTGCGCCGTAGATGAGCACGCGCTTCAAAGGCGTTTCATCTGGCAACAGGGGAAGTGGGACGCCAGCTGATTTCAGCAGCCACGATGCCAGATGCCGGCTTCCCAGGATCGCCAGCGTGCCAAACAGCGGATAGAGTACAATCGACGTCCGCGGGACGCCTTGCTGGTTGAGCATGAACACCAGCAGCGACCAGATCAGCGTTGCCAGCCCGATGCCCATGGCAACCCGCGTATTGCCGCGATGGCCGATGTATCGCGTCACCAGCCGGTAGAAGCCCAGCAGCCCAAACGTCGTCACAGTGATGATCGGTGCCAGCCCAAGCAGCAGCATGCCGAGCAGCGTGGTTTCAGAGATTGAAAACCGGCGCAGCCAGACGACTGCGAACATGACAAGGCTCAGCAGCAGCAGATCAGTGACGATCAGGATCACGCGCTTATACAGGCGCGGGAGTTCTACCAGCGCTTTGCTGATCGAAGATGCATTAAGCCGATGCCGCGCCAAGGCGCCTTGTCCGGTCATGTCCTCTAAATTCATCATGCACGATTATTCCATGAGGGCGCAACCACGGCTGTGACATCTCCGCCAGGCCGCAATCTCGCTAACGTCTCAATCAGACGGGAGCACATCCAAACCCCGATCACACCGAATACGATGCCCCCCAACATATGTCCTGCTAAAACCCCGCCTGCTCCACCAAAGTATCCACCGGCCATCACAAACGGCACGGTGCCCAAGGTGGCACGTCCCCAATTCAAAACCATCGACGTGGCAGGACGGCCCAGCGTGTTAAATGCCGCATTCGCAATAAACAGTGCACCGAGAAATACAAAAAGCGGTGTCAACCACCGGCAGTATAGGACGATCAGGCGCTCCGCGTCTCCTGTCGCGTGCATGACTTCTGCGATCGGGTAGGCCATTGCGGCCATCACACCCCAAGCGATGGCCGTGAAGCCTGTCATTACCCACAAGGAGAGGTGGAATGCTTCCCGCATACGTGCGCCCTCACCCGCGCCGTAGTTCTGTCCCAGGATCGGTCCGATCGCCCCCGACAGCGCATAGATGGCACCGAACGCGACCGGCAGAACGCGCCCAATCGTCGTCCATCCGGCGACGGCTCCATCGCCATACTGCGAAATCGCGGCCGTGACGTAGGCATTGGAAACCGGCGTTGCGATGTTGGTCATGATTGCGGGGCCGGCGATGCCTGCGATCAGCACTGCATCGTTGACGAACATACCCCAGTGGGGCCGGTCGATCAGCTTGTGGACGACGATCACGCCGTAGAATCCAACTGCCATCATTGCAAACCGCGCCAAGACGCTGGCGAAGGCCGCGCCTTCCAAGCCCCAGCCAAAGCCGAAAATGAAAATCGGATCGAGGACGATGTTCACGACCGCACCGAGCAGCGTTACGTTCATGGCACGGCGTGCATCGCCGACCGAACGCAGCACGCCGGTTGCGGTCATTCCCAGGGCGAGCGGTGCCAGCGACGGGACCAGAATGTTCAGGTACGTTTGGGCCAGGTCGAACGTCCGGCCCGTTGCTCCCAGCGTCTTCAGTGCCCAGGGGATCGACAGCCAAACCAGAAAACTCGACACCAGGGCAACCAGAAGTGTTGCTAAAAACACGTTGACCGACAACCGCCGTGCGCGTGGCAAATCCCGTGCGCCGATGGCTGGGGAGACAAGGCTGGTTGCCGCGATCGATAGCCCGATCCCGATCGACACCGTCAAGAACAAGATCGAACTGCCATAACCGACCGCTGCTACGATGGCCTCGTCCTTAAGCCACGACAGAAAGATCAGGTTGGCCAGATCGCCGATGAAAATCGCCATCAGTCCGAACGCGCCTGTTCCCGTCATCACAAAGATGTGGCGCAACAACGATCCGCTGGCAAACTTGGGTGCAGCACCGGTCAGCGGTGTCGGCGGTCGCACGTCTTGATTGCCGATGTATCGCGTCACCAGCCGGTAGAAGCCCAGCAGCCCAAACGTCGTCACAGTGATGATCGGTGCCAGCCCAAGCAGCAGCATGCCGAGCAGCGTGGTTTCAGAGATTGAAAACCGGCGCAGCCAGACGACTGCGAACATGACAAGGCTCAGCAGCAGCAGATCAGTGACGATCAGGATCACGCGCTTATACAGGCGCGGGAGTTCTACCAGCGCTTTGCTGATCGAAGATGCATTAAGCCGATGCCGCGCCAAGGCGCCTTGTCCGGTCATGTCCTCTAAATTCATCATGCACGATTATTCCATGAGGGCGCAACCACGGCTGTGACATCTCCGCCAGGCCGCAATCTCGCTAACGTCTCAATCAGACGGGAGCACATCCAAACCCCGATCACACCGAATACGATGCCCCCCAACATATGTCCTGCTAAAACCCCGCCTGCTCCACCAAAGTATCCACCGGCCATCACAAACGGCACGGTGCCCAAGGTGGCACGTCCCCAATTCAAAACCATCGACGTGGCAGGACGGCCCAGCGTGTTAAATGCCGCATTCGCAATAAACAGTGCACCGAGAAATACAAAAAGCGGTGTCAACCACCGGCAGTATAGGACGATCAGGCGCTCCGCGTCTCCTGTCGCGTGCATGACTTCTGCGATCGGGTAGGCCATTGCGGCCATCACACCCCAAGCGATGGCCGTGAAGCCTGTCATTACCCACAAGGAGAGGTGGAATGCTTCCCGCATACGTGCGCCCTCACCCGCGCCGTAGTTCTGTCCCAGGATCGGTCCGATCGCCCCCGACAGCGCATAGATGGCACCGAACGCGACCGGCAGAACGCGCCCAATCGTCGTCCATCCGGCGACGGCTCCATCGCCATACTGCGAAATCGCGGCCGTGACGTAGGCATTGGAAACCGGCGTTGCGATGTTGGTCATGATTGCGGGGCCGGCGATGCCTGCGATCAGCACTGCATCGTTGACGAACATACCCCAGTGGGGCCGGTCGATCAGCTTGTGGACGACGATCACGCCGTAGAATCCAACTGCCATCATTGCAAACCGCGCCAAGACGCTGGCGAAGGCCGCGCCTTCCAAGCCCCAGCCAAAGCCGAAAATGAAAATCGGATCGAGGACGATGTTCACGACCGCACCGAGCAGCGTTACGTTCATGGCACGGCGTGCATCGCCGACCGAACGCAGCACGCCGGTTGCGGTCATTCCCAGGGCGAGCGGTGCCAGCGACGGGACCAGAATGTTCAGGTACGTTTGGGCCAGGTCGAACGTCCGGCCCGTTGCTCCCAGCGTCTTCAGTGCCCAGGGGATCGACAGCCAAACCAGAAAACTCGACACCAGGGCAACCAGAAGTGTTGCTAAAAACACGTTGACCGACAACCGCCGTGCGCGTGGCAAATCCCGTGCGCCGATGGCTGGGGAGACAAGGCTGGTTGCCGCGATCGATAGCCCGATCCCGATCGACACCGTCAAGAACAAGATCGAACTGCCATAACCGACCGCTGCTACGATGGCCTCGTCCTTAAGCCACGACAGAAAGATCAGGTTGGCCAGATCGCCGATGAAAATCGCCATCAGTCCGAACGCGCCTGTTCCCGTCATCACAAAGATGTGGCGCAACAACGATCCGCTGGCAAACTTGGGTGCAGCACCGGTCAGCGGTGTCGGCGGTCGCACGTCTTGATTGTCGATGCTCATGAACCTGCCGTTTCACATCCGCCGCCGCGACTTGATGGCCGCTGCCAGCGTTCCTTCGTCGAGATAGTCGAGTTCCCCGCCGATGGGGACACCTTGCGCCAACTTCGACACGGCGACGCCGGACGCCGACAATTGTTCCGTGACATAATGTGCCGTCGACTGACCTTCTACTGTGGCATTGAGCGCCAGCAGGACTTCGACGACCGCGCCGCCACTCGCGCGCTCCAGCAGCCTCGGGATGTTGAGCTGATCGGGCCCGATTCCATCGAGCGGCGACAATTGCCCGCCGAGCACGTGATAGCGCGCCGACACCACGCCTGCCCGCTCCAGCGCCCACAGGTCGCCGATGTCCTCTACGACGACGATAAGCGACCCGTCGCGGCTTTCATCACGGCAGATCGAACAGGGTTCGACCGTGTCGAGATTGCCGCAGATCGTGCACGTCACAAGCCGTTGCGCTGCTTCGTTCATGGCGGCGGCTAACGGTATCAAGAGCTCTGCGCGCCGCTTGAGCAGCGCAAGCGCTGCTTTGCGCGCCGACCGTGGTCCCAATCCCGGCATGCGCCCGAGCAGTTGTATGAGCCGTTCGATTTCCGGCCCGGTTACTTTTTTCGCCATGAGCGTTGTCTACCGTCACCGCGCCATACAGCCAAGCGCGAACCCCGTTGCATCACGCCGCCCATCACGTTATACACGCCCATCGAACCGTCCGGCAGGGCATGCCGTGGCGGTTTGTATGCTTTGAAAAACCCCAACACGGGTCGTCAATAAAGCACCCCTCCCCGGAAAGCCGCTCGTAAGGGCGGATGGCCACCCAACGTGACCCCGGCCCGCAAAGGGCTATGGCCACAAGGTGACCCGGCCGTCAGGCCGCCGCTGCGGAGGGCCAGTTTCGTGCGTGAGCGCGGAACGGTGCGACCCGTGACAATACAATGGAGAGCAAAATGCCCAAGCAGAAGACCAAAAGTGGCGCTAAAAAGCGCTTCAAGATTACGGGTACGGGCAAGATCATGGCGGCCGCCGCTGGTAAGCGTCACGGCATGATCAAGCGTACGGCGAAGTTTGTGCGTAACGCGCGCGGCACCATGGTGCTGGCCGATGGCGACCAGAAACTCGTCAAAAAGTACATGCCCTATTTCCGCTGATCGTTACGTTTCGACCAGCATCCCTCTCTTGAACGCAATTTTTAGCGGAGCAATCTCATGGCACGCGTCAAACGCGGCGTAACGGCCCACGCCAAGCATAAAAAAGTCCTCAAAGCCGCCAAAGGCTATTATGGCCGCCGGAAGAATACCATCCGCGTCGCCAAGCAGGCCGTTGAAAAGGCCCTGCAATACCAGTTCCGCGACCGCAAGGCCCGCAAGCGCAACTTCCGCGCCCTCTGGGTTCAGCGCATCAACGCCGCCGTTCGCGAACATGGTCTAACGTACTCGCGCTTTATCGACGGCTGCACAAAGGCTGGCATCGAGATCGACCGCAAGGTTCTGTCCGACCTCGCCATCCACGACGCTGTCGGCTTCAAGGCCATCGTCGACCAGGCCGCGAAGTTTATCTCGGCTCCTGCTGCCAAGGCCGTGGCCTGATCTGACCATCCTCTCCCGGTAACGGGAGAGGACTTCAAAAATTCGTCGGACCGCAACGCGGACCCTCCATTTGTCATCCTCGGGCTTGTCCCGAGGACCCATCGCTCCACGGGCGCCCTGGTCGAGAGTCGTCCGCTGATCGCGCAGCGCACTCGCGCAGCCACTCCACGAGGGACTTCTCATGTCAGCCAATTCGTCACTCGAAGCCCTCGAAGCCGCCGTCCTGGCCAGCATTATCGCTGCTGCTGACCTGCCGTCGCTTGATGCCGTTCGCGTGGCCAGCATCGGCAAGAAGGGCTCCGTTTCCGAACTGATGAGCAAGCTTGGCTCGCTCCCCGCCGACGAGCGCAAAGCCTTCGGCCAAACGGTCAATGCGCTCAAGACCCGCGTCAGCGACGCACTCGATGCCCGCAAGTCAGCCCTTGAAGGCGAGGCTCTCACCGCGCGCCTTGCCAACGAACGCTCCGATATCACGCTCCCCGTCCGCCCCGGCGCCGAAAGCCAAGGCCGCATCCACCCGGTCAGCCAGGTCCTCGACGAAGTCATCGAAATCTTTGCGAGCCTCGGGTTCGCAGTCGCGGAAGGTCCCGACATCGAGACCGACGACAACAATTTCACCAAGCTGAACGTGCCCGCCGACCATCCCGCGCGTCAGGAACACGATACATTCTACTTCGGCACCAAGCCGGACGGCTCGCGGCCCCTGCTCCGCACGCACACAAGCCCCGTGCAGATCCGCACGATGCTGGCCTCAAAGCCGCCGATCCGCATCATTGCGCCGGGCCGCGTTTATCGCTGCGATAGCGACATGACGCACACACCGATGTTCCACCAGATCGAAGGCCTCGTGATCGACGAGGTGACCCATATGGGCCACCTCAAGTGGACGCTTGAGGCCTTCGCGAAGGCCTTCTTCGAGGTTGACGAAGTGAAGATGCGATTCCGGGCCAGCCACTTCCCATTCACCGAGCCCAGCATGGAAGTGGACATCGGCGCCGAAGCCATCGGCAAGCCCGGCCAGTGGCTCGAAATCTTGGGCTGCGGCATGGTGCATCCCAACGTTCTGCGCAACTGCGGCCTGGACCCGAACAAGTATCAGGGCTTCGCGTTCGGCGTCGGCCTCGACCGCCTGACCATGCTCAAGTACGGCATCCCCGACCTGCGCCAGTTCTTCGCCGCCGACCAACGCTGGCTGAGCCACTACGGCTTCTCGCTGCTGGATACGCCCACGCTTGGGGGCGGGATTAGCGGGTAGGGCTTTATCGCTAACGCGTTCAGGACTTGTGCAGAATGCTCAACCGACTCATGCGCAAACTCGAACATGCTCTACACACGGGGACGCTGATCCGGCTGGAGCGGGAACTTGAGTCAGGATATGCCAGCGGATACGTCATTGCAGTCGGTACACGATGGGTGCACCTGGCAATCGTTTCCGACGATATTCTACCCGCTGGTTACCAAGCCTTCCGAACAGACGATATATCGGTGTTTCACGATCCAGCACCACACGCTGACTTCGTCGAAGCTGCCCTGCTGCTTCGTTCAGTTCGAAAACCCGCGCCATTGAAAATCGACATGACCGATGCAGGGTCAATCCTTGCCACCGCGCACCAAGCATTCGACATAGTGACGATACACCGGGAGATCGACGACCCCGAGATTTGCCACATCGGACAAGTCCATTCGTTGAACGATAAAAACGTTTGTCTGATCGAAGTAACAAGCGATGCAGTGCTCGAAGATGTGCCTCGCTGCTACCCCCTCAATGACATTACGCGGATCGACTTCGGCGGTCCTTACGAAGATGCGCTCGCATCGGTCTGCCTTAAAACATACAGACGACCTTTGGGACAGTGGTGAGAAGCGGGCTGCGTTGCGAAGCTAATTTGAGCCGTGCTTGTTTTTGGTTGGGCTCTGCATTGCCATCGCGCGGATCGTCGCGCTACCGCCCTCGATGAAGTGAACGGCTGCGCCTTTCCCCGTTTGGGGGAATGGCTTCCTCCACCCCCCCCCTTACTTTTTTAACTTAGGTCCCGAAGGTACCGGTGGTTCGGAGGGTATTTCTCCGAGTGGGTTGTAGGGTGGCAGCCCTACCCGCGCAGAACCAACGATCCCCCGCTCCACCATGCCGCCTTGACGCGTTGAGTGTTGCGCGGCATCCACGCGGCCATGTCCATCCTCGCGTTCGCACTCCCGCCGTTATCCTTGTCGATCGTGTTCGCGCTCGCCCTTTCGGTGGCGATGACGGTGGTTGGCGTCACGCTGTTGTTCACGCATGACCGCAAGCACGAAGAGCTCGACCAGTGGGTCGATTTCTCGTTTTCCCGTGACACGCTTCGACGGGCGCTCAATTACTATCGGCTGCTTGGCTACTCGATGGCGGCCGCTTACGTGTTGTTCGTCATCAGTTGCATTCATCTACAATGGGATGGCTACCAGATCTTTGCCGAGAACAACCAGCCGGGTGCCAAACCGGTGTGGGCCAACCCTGGGCTCGTCATGCTGTTTGCGCTCGACCTCGTTCTGCGTGGAGGGTTTTTCGACTTCATGCAGCATTTCGACTGGGGCGTCTCTCACGTCTGGATGAACCGCAAAGCGTGGGGCTTTGTGCTTTATTCCTTTGTTTTCCGCATGTTCTATGGACTGACCCTGTTGCGCATCCTGATCTCGTTCATCTGGATTTACGGCAAAATCCGCCATGTCAAAAAAGAGAGCAAACGACTCGAATCTTGAGGTCGCCGCCCCAAGGAGCGACACTACGCGCGCTCCAACCGTGACCAAAATCGCGTAATCCGATCAGATGGATAAGCCTGCGGCTCACCCGCTCTTCGATGCCCCTACCGCTGCTGCGGACAATCGCCGGTTTGCGGTCGCGGCCCTGGCCGCGCTTTGCCTTCATCTGGGGGCTTTGGCGATCGGGATTTATGCGCCGACGCCGACGCAGATGGGCGAAGAGACGGGCAGCCCGGAAGGTTTGACCGTCGAGATTGTCGATCCAAGCGAGATTCCTGGTGCGAACGCGCCTGCGCCATCCGTTTCGGCTGAACCGCCGTCTGCGCCGGTTGAACCCGCACCCCCTGCGGATGAGGCGACGCCTGCTGTGGCGGAGCCCCAGCCCGCTGAACCACTCACCGCTGAACCACTCACCGCTGAACCGGCAACCGTTGAGCCGCCGGCCCCAGATGCGCCTTCCCCGGAGGCCAACCCGACGGCCCCTGACCTGAAACCGGCCACGCTTGACGATGCGGCGGCGCCTCCACCGCCACCCCCGTCGGCTGCTGCAACGACCGCAACAGTCAAACCGCCGGCGAGCGCTGCTGCCCGGCTCGACACGACCGACCCGAACCTGTTCAAAATTCAGCCGCGGACCTTGGAAAATCCAGCGGCGAAGCCTGCACCGGCCAAGACTGCGAAACCTGCCAAGCCCGATCGGCCGGAAAAATTCAGCCTCGCCGTACCAGCCCCTTCATTCTCGTCGAACGAGCAAATGCCGGGCCGCAGCGCCGGGGTTTCGCGGCCTGAGGGCATCACGCGATCAGGCCTTAACGACGAGTTTGGTCGCGGCGTCATCCGCGCGTTACGTCAAACAATGCCGCCGCCCAATGGCCAGCGCATCGCGCGCGCTACGGTTGCCTTTGTGCTGACACCCGATGGTAATCTGGCGGACGTTCAACTCGTTGCCAGTTCTGGCGATCCCATCCTGGATCGCAACATTGTGTTTGCGGTGAAGCAGTCGAATTTTCCGATCCCGGCCACGAATCTAACCGCGCTCGACCGGCAATTTCGAGTGACGTACATTTACAGATGAAAAACCCCGGACATGCCATGCAGGCCCGGGGTTTCAAGACGTTGGTCAATCGAACCAGTTACTGCAGCGACTTTTCAATCTCTGCGCGATGGGTCTTCACGATTTCGATGTTTTCTTTGTTCTGCAACGTCGGCGTGGTCTTGATCGCTTCTTCCAGTTCGGAGACGAGCTGCTTTTTGTCGGCGTCCGGGATGGTGGCGTCCGCCTTCACGTCGTCGAGTTCTTTCTTGAGCGCTTCGATCGGGTCGGTGAAGTTGCCCGTCTGAGGATCAAGACCGGCCATCACGATCGAAATGTTGGCTGCCACGTCGTCGAGTTCGGCAAAGTTGGCAAAGCCGTTTTTCTTGGCGATGGTTTCGAGTTCAGCCTGCAACGCATCGTCTGGCTTTTCGCCTGCTGCCTGGATTTTGGGCGCGATCGCTGCCAAGTCCTTTTGCGAGGCCACGAAGCCCGTGACTTGCTTTTCCGTGAGCTTGATCTGCTTGATATCCTGAGCGCTGGCTTCAAAGCCCGCCGCCAGAACGCCAAATGCCATAACAGCCGTCGCTACCAGCGTCCGCGTCAACTTCAACATCTCTCGACTCCCCTGTTTTGCCGTTTATCGCGCCGGTCAAAACCAGCCGAAACGCGACCTTCATCGCCAGAACTAACGTCAATAGTAAGACGGCTGCGAACCTTGCAGTCGGTTTTTAACACAACGTACCGCTGATCTCATTCCTGCGGTCGAGTCAGCCTACCCGTCAACATCGCCGGGCCAGTCGCTCCCGCTCTCACGGTTGCCACTATTTCAACTTTCAAGCAACGTTCAGATGGCCGAAAAGTTGCGGTAGCCCCCTACCCTTATGAGGTTCCATAGTACCACAACAACAACCCCATTGATTTCAATGGTTTTTTATTAGTCGTTGACACGGGACTGGCGCGCAGCTAGACACGCCGCTTCGATATCAGCCTCCAACCGGGGCCATCTATCGTTTATTGACCCTCCTCTGGAGCTATTCTCATGAAAACCTACTCCGCCAAAGCCGGCGAGGTGGACAAGAAGTGGATTGTGATTGACGCTGACGGCTTGGTCGTTGGACGTCTCGCAGCCCTCATTGCCATGCGCCTCAAGGGCAAACATCGTGCCCTCTATACGCCCCACGTCGATTGCGGCGACAACATCGTCGTCATCAATGCCGAGAAGGTCGTGTTCACCGGCAAGAAGTATGAAGACAAGCGCTACTATCGCCACACCGGCTATCCTGGCGGAATCAAGGAAACGACACCACGCCGCCTGATCGAGGGTAAATTCCCCGAGCGCGTGATCGAAAAGGCCGTCGAGCGTATGCTCGCGCGCGGTCCGTTGATGCGCAAGATCATGGGTAACCTGAAGGTTTATAAGGGTGCGACGCACCCCCACGTCGCGCAAAATCCGACGCCGCTCGATGTTGCCAAGCTGAACCGCAAGAACGTGAGGGTCTAAGTATCATGGCAACCGAAACCAAAACGCTCAGCGATCTCGCCGATCTCAAACCGTCGGCAGGTGCCATCGTCACCGCTTCGAACGGTCAGGCCGCTGTCATCCACGTCCAAAAGCTCGACAAGTTCGGCCGCGCCTACGCGACCGGCAAGCGCAAGAACGCCGTTGCCCGCGTCTGGATCAAGCCCGGCAAGGGCAAGATCACGGTCAACACCAAAGACTACAAGGTCTATTTCGCCCGTCCCGTGCTCCAGATGTTGCTCCAGCAGCCTTTGATCGCAGCAGCACGTGCCGATCAGTACGACATCAACGTCACGGTCGCCGGTGGCGGTCTGTCTGGGCAGGCTGGCGCCGTCCGTCACGGCATCTCCAAAGCCCTCACGTACTATGAGCCAGACCTACGCAAGGCCCTGAAGCCCGGCGGGTTCCTCACGCGCGACAGCCGTATCGTAGAAGCCAAGAAGTATGGCCGCATGAAAGCCCGTCGTAGCTTCCAGTTCTCGAAGCGCTAATCGGCCTTCACGACCAACGATCTACAAACAGCCCGCCCTCACCGGTGGGCTGTTTTGCTTTCTAAAGTCCCAAAAGAGCAGGGGGGGGTGGGGGATGCCAATCCCCCAAATGGGCGTGGGCGATCGCCCACACGCGCAGCACGTCTTGCGTCCCGCATTGACACCCCATCCGCTTCGCCATACCCCACCGCACACAACCTCGCAGCGGACGCAGCCCATGACCAAACCAAAAATCTTCATCGACGGCGAAGCCGGCACCACCGGCCTGCAGATTCGCGACCGGCTCGCGGCCCTCCCCACCGTCGAAGTCATCAGCATCGACCCCGCCCTGCGCAAGGACACCGTTGCTCGCAAGGCGATGATGGCGAAAGCCGATCTCGTCGTCCTGTGCCTGCCCGACGACGCCGCCATCGAAGCCGTCGCGCTGGCCGATAGGCTTGGAGCCGAAAGCCCGCGCATTGTCGACGCCTCGACAGCCCATCGCATCGCGCCGGGCTGGACCTACGGTTTTGCCGAACTCGACGCTGCGCAGGCGAACGCCATCCGCGCCAGCCGTCGCGTCGGGAACCCCGGCTGTTACCCGACCGGCGCGATTGCCCTGTTGCGCCCGCTGACCGATCGCGGCCTGATTGCGCCCGATACCCCCATCACCGTGAATGCCGTCAGCGGCTACACGGGCGGCGGCAACGCCATGATTGCGGCTTATGAGGTGAGCAAAACCGCGCCAGCGTTCGAGTTGTACGGTTTGAGCCTTGCGCACAAGCATGTGCCCGAGTTGCAGGCTTACGCCCGGCTGACCCGCCGCCCGATCTTCGTCCCTAGCGTTGGCAACTTCCCGCAGGGTATGCTGGTCTCGATCCCGCTGCACCTCGACACGCTTCCGGGCAGGCCCACTATCGCTGCTCTCGAAGCCGCCCTCACGGCACACTACGCAGGTGCCGCCAATATCACCGTCTCGGCCAACGCCACCGAAGCCCTGTCCGGTCGCATCAGTGCAGAAACCTTGCGCGATAGCGATGGGCTGGAACTTTTTGTGTTCGGCGATGAGGCGTTGCGCCAAGCGGTGCTCGTGGCTCGCCTCGACAACCTCGGCAAAGGTGCAGCCGGTGCCGCCGTCCAGAACCTCCAATTGATGTTGGGGCTCATATAGGGAACCATACCCTTTCAATTGTCATCCTCGCGCTTGTCGCGAGGACCCATTTCGCTGCAAGCACCGGGTCGCAGTTGGGTTATGCCACGTTAGCGGTTCCGCCAACATGTAACACCCGAACATGATGATGGATGGGTCCTCGCGACCCACGCGACAAGCGCGAGGGCAGGCAAGCGCGAGGATGACAGCGGTAGCTTGCGCGCCCAAGTGCGACCTTGACTCGGCTCCCACCGTCCCTCAACCCTGCACGCTCGAAAACTCAACCCGGCGAGCGCATTCATGAACGTCTTATTGATCGGCTCCGGTGGCCGCGAACATGCCCTCGCCTGGGCGCTGTCATCGTCGCCGCTGTTGTCCACGCTCTACTGCTGCCCGGGGAATGCGGGCATTGCGCAGGTCGCGATATGCCTGCCGCTGAACGCCGCCGATCATGCGGCGGTGCTTGCCTTTTGCCGCGAACACGACATCGCCTTCGTCGTCATCGGCCCCGAAGCGCCGCTCGTTGCGGGCCTCGCCGACACGCTCGCCTTCAACGGCATTCTCCATTTCGGCCCAACGGCCGCCGCCGCCCAGCTTGAAGGCTCCAAGGGCTACACCAAAGACCTCTGCCGCGAATTCAATATCCCAACCGCCGCCTATGGCCGATTTTCCGATAAGGCCGCAGCGCTCGCCTACCTTGCCACCCAGCCGGTGCCCATCGTGGTCAAAGCCGATGGGCTTGCTGCGGGTAAAGGCGTCGTGGTCGCCGAGACGATGGAAGAGGCCAGCGCCCACATCGAGGCCTGCTTTGAAGGGTCGCTGGGAGCTGCCGGTGCCAGCGTCGTCATCGAGGAATGCCTGATCGGTGAGGAGGCAAGCTTTTTTGCACTATGCGATGGCACCAACGCGGTTGCGCTGGCGACTGCCCAGGACCACAAGCGCGTCGGCGACGGCGACACGGGCCCCAACACTGGTGGCATGGGTGCGTATTCGCCCGCCCCGGTCATGACGCCCGAGCTGGTCGAGCGGACGATGGCCGAGATCATCCGCCCGACGGTTGCTGCCATGATCTCACGTAGCACGCCCTTCATGGGCGTGCTGTTTGCCGGGCTCATGATCACTGCCAAGGGCCCGCAGCTGATCGAATACAACGTCCGGTTCGGCGATCCTGAAACCCAGGTTCTGATGATGCGGCTGCGCTCCGACCTGCTGTCGGCCCTACTCGCCACCGCCCATGGTCTGCTCGGTAACGAGGGGCAGGGTCTGCTCTGGCACGACGACGCGGCCTTGACCGTTGTCATGGCCGCCAACGGCTACCCCGGCACGCCCGTGACGGGCACGGAAATCTTGGGGCTCGAAGATGCAGCCAGCATGCCCGGCGTCCAGATCTTCCACGCCGGCACCCGCGCCGACGGCGACCGCATTCTGGCCAGCGGCGGCCGCGTCCTCAACATCACGGCGCGGGGTGCAACTGTGGCCGAAGCCCAATCCCGCGCCTATGCAGCGATTGCCAAAATCGACTGGCCCGGCGGATTTTCTCGCACCGACATCGGGTGGAGGGCGGTGGAGAGGGGGGGGTAAATAGTGGTCAACCCCTGCACGCAATAAAAACCGTGAACTGCTTGGCCACGTCGGCAAGATCAGGCGGCGATAACGTCGAAACCGCTGGCTTGGCTGTCGCTTCGGCAATCCCATTCGCCTCCAAAAATGTCCGTGCAACTGAGGCTTTGATAGCAAAATTGACGTTTTGGGGAAGATCACCCCTCTCTTTAAGGACTTTCAGCACGTTTAATTTTGCAACCACAACCCCAACCACGTTGCCTGACTGATCCATTAACGGACCGCCGCTATTACCCGATTGCACTGGTGCCGATATTTGCAACATCCGGCTGTCATCTCCGAGACCCGACGTTGCTGAAACATTCCCAAGCGTAAAATTGCCCGTGCTCGGCAGCATGCCAACATGCGGGAAACCATATGAGGCAACGCCCTCTCCTGTTTTTGCCCCTGCCCTTAGGTTAGGAACGCGGCTTGGTCGCCAACTCACCGACAACAGCGCAAGATCGTTCGTCGCATCCACCGCAACGATCCGCGCAGGCTCCGATTTGCCCCCTGGCTGTGCCACTTGCGCGGTGGTGCAGCCTTTAACCACATGCGCATTGGTCAACACGTTCCCCTCACTCGACACAAAGAATCCGGTTCCAGTTGAAATCGACTGCCTCTCATTCAATTCTGCAAGCCTCTTAGCCGCTGCTTCTTTCGCCCTTTGCCCATCCTGGTCTCGCGCCGGAAGTGCCAATGCTGTCTGATAGTCACGCATGGCTCGATCAGTGTCTTTTATTCCTTCATAGGCGGCGGCACGGGCGGCAAATGCGAACGGCGAAGCGGGTTCCAGCTTGATCGCTTGATCAAGATCGGTGAGCGCTCGATCGAATTGTCCCATGGCAAGATAGGCCACTCCACGCTTACCAAAAGCCTGAGAGAATCGTGGATATCGCTTGATTGCCTCGTCATAATCCAGAAGAGCGCGGTCGGGTTGCCCCTTGGCAAGGTATGTGTTTCCGCGACTTAAGAAACTGAGTGAAACTGAGAATAAGTCCGTCTCAAGTCGAATAGCCTGACTAAAATCCGCGATTGCGCGATCATGCTCGCCGTTGCTCAAGTAAGCATTACCTCGGCGACTGTAGTTCAGCCTACCGTTAGGAGCTAGGCGTAAAGCCTCTGTGTAATCGGCAATAGCTACGGCAAAATTACCAAGAGCATGATAGGCGGCACCGCGTGCGCTGAAAGCTGGCGCGAGAGTCGGGCTCAACCGAATCGCAGAATTAAAATCAACGACTGCCTTATCATATTGACCCTTACTATCGTAAACCATTCCTCGATTCAGATGGGCGTCAGCAGAAGATGGGTTCAATTTAACCGCTGCATCAAGATCAGAAATTGCTCGATCAAATTCCTCAACCCTACCATCCAACCAGCCACTCAAATAACGAGCCAATCCTCGGTTATTAAATGCTTCAGACAAGGTAATCGAACTCTCTCTTCCGCTCTCGATGACTTTCGTACATCCGAGAATGCTGACAGAGTTATCATCGTTCCGCCTACAATCATCCCAATCCGGCGTTGCTGGATTGGCCATGTATCCCTGCGTCGTAACGACGCCAGATCGGTCAATCTGCGGTTTCGCTTCCTCAGACAAAGCCCCGGTCTCGGATGAGGCTGTATTCTCAGCAACGCATTTAGACGTCAACGCTATAGCATCTTCCGAACCAGCTAAACTGTAGGTCTGTTTGCCGACATCGGTGACAATTTGGAGACTGTCGCCATTTCCCAACGCCTTAATCGCATCGAAAGAAACCGAAGGCTGAAGATAAGCTGTACCCGACTTTTCAACAATTGTAGTGCCTCTGTGGATCTCCTTGCCGTCTACGATTAACGTCATGTCATAACGCTTATTGGGTCTAAATCCTCCCGTTGACTTCGTGAAAGCGATTTTCCAGACACCGTCGCGTCCAAGCGCCAGCCCCATAATCATTTCGGATTCCTGCTCGATTCCGAGGAATGATTTCGTTTTGAGTTTAGCCATCGCAATACAGGCATCGAACCGATCCGCCGTGGTCAACAAGCTGCCACGCCACCCGTTCTTTTCGAAAACCAAATCTTGAGCTTGCGACCTGCCTCCGGTCGCTCCGAGGATTATGACCCCAGCCAACATCCACGACAAACAACGCGTGCTCAGCATTATTATTTTCCCCCGCGCAATCGAACTAATAGTAACCTTCAGCCCACCGCGAGTCGAGCGGTCATAGCCGCGCTCGCCTTCCTGCGCACCCTGCGCTAGTCTCCGCCCATGTCCGACACCCATGCCGCCAAGTCGCGCGCCAACACCGCCGTTGCTACCTCACCATCCATCGCCATTGCGCTTGGCGGGGGCGGGGCGCGGGGGATTGCGCATATTCCGATGCTGGAAGTGCTCGACGAGCTTGGTTTGCGTCCCAAGCTGATCGCGGGGACGTCGATTGGCGCGATCATCGGGGCGGCTTATGCGTCGGGCATACCGGCCCGCCACATCGCCGCTCACACCGAGATGGTCTTGAAGCAACGCTTCGATCTGATCCGGCAAATCTTTTCGGCGCGGGCGCTGCCGGTGCACCGGATCATGAGCCTTATCCAGCTCAAATCCGCCGTGCTGCGCCCCGAGGTCCTGCTCGACCTTGTAATGCCGCCACGTGTCGCGCGCGACTTTGCCGATCTCAAAACTCCGCTGAAAATCGTCACGACCGATATCCACACCTATCAGCCGGTGGTGTTTGAGACCGGGCCGCTTCAGCCAGCGGTCGCAGCCTCCATGGCGTTGCCTGCGTTGTTCACGCCGATCGCGCACGAGGGGCACCTGCTGCTCGACGGCGGGATGGTCAATCCGCTGCCGTTCGACCTGATCGAGGGGTTGGCCGACATCACGATTGCCATCGACGTCAGCGGCTGCGCGGCGATGCCGGACGAGTTGAAATTTCCTTCCGCGCTTGAAGCGCTGGTGACGGCCTCGCAGGTGTTGCAACACACCATCGTTCGCGAGAAACTCAAGCACACGCAGCCCGACATCTACGTCGATATGCCCGTCAGCCGGTTTGGTATTTTGGAAATCCACAAATTCCGTGAGATCATGCAGGCGGCCCTTCCCGCCAAGGAAACGTTCAAACGCCAACTCGACCGCGTCATGAACGCCCACACGCTGCGCGGATAGTCCGTCATCCCGGCCAAGCGAAGCCTCTTCAGGCGTAGCGCCGAGCCGGGACCCAGACATAAGCGCCGAAGGCTCCTCATGTGTAGCCCTGGGTCCCGGCTCTACGCTGCGCTCCGGCCGGGATGACAATATTGCCACTCACCGCCGTTCGGCGAAGAAGGTTCGCAGCAATTCGGCGGCTTGCACCTCGCCGATGCCGTCGTAAACTTCGGGCGCGTGATGGCAGGTTGGCTGGTTGAAGACCCGCGCGCCATGGGCCACGCCACCGCTTTTGGGATCGCTTGCCCCATAGTAGAGCCGCCGGATGCGGGCGAACGAGATCGCGGCGGCACACATCGGGCATGGCTCCAGCGTCACGTAGAGATCAAACCCGCCCAGCCGCTCGGTGCCGAATTGTCGGCAGACCTCGCGAATGACCAGAATTTCGGCGTGCGCTGTGGGGTCTGAGAGTTCCCGCGTCCGGTTCCCGGCCTCTGCCAGCACGCGACCATTGCCATCGGTAATCACGGCACCAACCGGCACTTCGCCGCGGGCGGCAGCGGCGGCTGCTTGCGCCAACGCCAAGTCCATGTGGCCGGGAGGCTTGACCAGTGTCATAAGGATGATTCCATAGTTCCTTGGGTCAATAGACCCCAAAATACTGAACAGAGTCCATGAGCAAACCAACAGGCGGCCCGCGCCCTCCCGGTAAAAAACCAGTCCGCACCGGCGGTAAGCCCGGCAAAACCGGGGCCTACAGCAAACGCCTCATCCAAAAAGCGACCGCCGGGGTGCGTCCGCCGCGCCCTGGCAAACGTGGTCCCGAGGCAGGTGGGGGCGAACGAGCCGAGCGCGATGCACGGCCAGCCAGCGGCGCGCGCTTCAACGGCAGCAAGCGCAGCTTTGCGGGGCCTCGCGGCCCCGACGACCGCAAACGGCCCGACAGCGGCAAACGCTTCGAAGGCAGTCAACGCAGTTTTGCAACGCGCGATGGCGAGGCTGCGAAGCCTGCCCGTACCAAGCGCGTCCGCCTCGACCGCAACGCGCCGCCCGAACGGCCAGCGGAAGACCGCGCACGTCCTTATCGCGAACGCAATGACCGGACGCGCCGCCCCGAGCGCATGCGCGATGCCCATCCCGAACGGTCCGGGCGCGATGACAAGGCGGGCCGCGTTGCTGGACCGTCGCACCCCAACGATGCACGCGGCTCCAACCGCGACCGTGCGCAAGCGCGCGATGTATCGGAAGCGCGTTCCCGCGACCGGCAAGAGGCCCGCACCGAGGATCGCGAACGGGCGTCCCATCGCACCTACGGCGATACCCGCCGCCGCGAGGAGGAGCGCCGCGAACGCGCCGCCGGTCGTAAGCCTGCCGAGCCTCAACTGCGTCCACTGCTGCCGAGCGAACGCACACCCGGCAGCGAACCCCGTCCCGAGCGTGCACGTTTCGATGCCCGCCCCCCCCGAGACCGCGCGCCCGAAACGGCTGCGAAGTCTGCCTTTCGCGTGAAGCCTGCGCCGAGCCGTGCGCCGGGTCCCAACCGGGCCGCGCCTGCACCGTCTCGGGCTGCTGCATCTGCTGCCAGCGGTCCATCAGAGCCGATGCGGATTGCCAAAGCGATGGCGCGTTCGGGCCTGTGTTCGCGGCGCGATGCCGAACGCTGGATCGCCGACGGGCGCGTTGCCATCAACGGGCGCATTCTCACCACGCCTGGCGTCGAGGTCGGCCCCACCGATAAAATCCTAGTCGACGGCCAGCCTTTGCCTGCCGCCGAACCCGCGCAGATCTGGCGCTATTACAAACCGCGCGGGCTTGTCACGACGCACGCAGACCCCGAAGGCCGCCCGACTGTGTTCGACGCGCTTCCGCCTGATATGCCGCGCGTGGTCTCCATCGGTCGCCTCGACTTCAACACCGAAGGTTTGCTGCTGCTGACGAATGATGGCGAACTTGCCCGCCACCTTGAGCTTCCCGCAACCGGCTGGTTGCGCCGCTATCGTGTCCGCGCCTATGGCCGCGTTACGCAGGAAGAACTCAACACGCTGAAGGACGGCATCACCATCGAAGGCGTGCGCTATGGCGGCATCGATGCAACGCTCGATAGCGTCCAGGCCGGCAATATGTGGCTGACCATCGGCCTGCGCGAAGGCAAAAACCGCGAAGTCCGCCGGATCTTGGGTTCACTCGCGCTCGAAGTAAACCGGCTGATCCGCATCTCCTATGGCCCGTTCCAGTTGACGGACCTGACGCCCGGCATGGTGGAGCCAATCAAGCGCCGCATTCTCGCCGATCAGCTCGGGCCGGATGCGGCCCAATTCGGGCTGACGGGTGCCATCGACGGCTACAAGGCCCGCCATGGAAAAACGCAACGCAAAGCCCAGGACGACGACGAATGACTCCGCCATTTGTCATCCTCGGGCTTGTCCCGAGGACCCACCCCTCAACACCAGCACCGGTGATTGTTAAATGTAATGCTGGTGTACCTAAAGGGCTCGTCGCTCAGGGGTCTTGTGGGGCGTCAGACCGACGATTTCTGAGCGTGGCACCATGCGTATAGTCGGCGGTACGTTGCGCGGTCGCGCGCTTGCGGCTCCTAAAACGGATGCCACGCGGCCGACGTCAGACCGCGTGCGCGAAGCGGTGTTCAATATCCTGGCGCATGGGGCCGCCAGCGTCGACTTCACCGGGGCCCGCGTCATCGATCTGTTCGCTGGCACCGGAGCGTTGGGGCTGGAAGCCCTCTCGCGCGGTGCGTCGTTTGCCTTGTTCGTCGAAGACGACGCCAGCGCCCGCGCGACGATCCGCACCAATATCGAAAACTTCGGACTGACCGGCAAGACCAAGATCTTTCGCCGAGATGCGACCGACTTAGGCGAGGCGGTGCAAATGGGCCAATACGATCTGGCGTTTCTCGACCCGCCCTACGACAAAGGCCTAGGCCCGCGCGCGCTCACGGCGCTTGTTGACGGCGGCTGGCTCAAACCCGGCGCAATCGTCGTGCTTGAAGACCGCCGCGACGCCCCAATCGCCCTCCCCGTTGGCTTTGTCCTACTCGACCAGCGTACCTGGGGCGACACACAGGTCGTCTTCGCCCGAACCGTCTAAACTTTTTTAGGCGCACAAAAAACCACAACCCCCAAAATTTGACAGAACTCTGTATTTTTGTGCAGGTCGTGCTAACTTCCGGTTGTTTTCGCCAACACCTGAGAGGAAATGTTGAATATGCGCACTCCCGCCTCGCTCATCCGCGCCGTCGTTTTCACGTCTGCTCTCGCCACCGCCAGCAGCGCATTCGCCTTTTGTGGCACGATTGAAAAGACGGCTACCGCCCGCTCGCAGGATGCCGCCACATCTCAGGCGAACAATGCCGGCCTTCGCGAAGTCCGTAAACTGGAAGCGAGCTACGGCCGGAACAAGATCAGCTACAAGCCAGCCCGTCTGCATTGCTACGAAAGCGGCCCCAACTACAAATCCGTCACCTGCAACATCAAGCAGAACTTCTGCGTCAAAGGTTGATTGCCGCCGTTCAAATCGGGGCCGGATGCGAACCAGCGCATCCGGCCCCTTTTTTGCGCACTTCGCTTGTTTGCCGAATCACCCCTGACAACCCGTTCCCCACACCTGCAGTTTATTTCAGCCCACCCGAGGCCTGCATTATCTTGCAATCTGCGATGAACTCATGCTGCCGAACCCTCGGGTGCCGCCTGCGAATTTGCACTTCACGCGTGCCCTGACGTTTTACTTGCAAATATTTGTCCTCATCAGTCGAGCGAATGTAGAGACGCAGTGTAGTATCAACGGCGCTGGCATAAACGCAGCCCGTATCCAGCACACCCAAAGCTCCCAAAACACCCCCAAATCTCCGATAGGAAACACCAATGGAAATCCAGGATCACCGGATGCAGTGTTTGCGTATGGCGTTTGAGTTAGGCGGTCAGCCCGATGCGGTTCTCGCCGCAGCCGAGCGTTTGCTTGCGTTTGCTGCCGGCTCGCCGCCAGCGGTCGCAACGCAAGACGCGCCTGTGGTCGCAGCCGTAGCGGTCGCAGACGACCAGACCGCCGTTGAACCGGTCGCGCCGGAATCTCCAGCGGCCATCGTCGCCGACCCCATTGCCGCATGCGGCACTGCTATGCTGATGCCTGAAAGCGGCGACCTTGCCGATGCGACGCCGACCCCTGAACTGGTCGCCGTGACCGAAGCAGCACCCGTTCAAGCCGATGCTGCAGAGACTTCTGAGGCCTCTGCCGTGGTTGAAGATGGGGCTATCGACGTTGCCGCAGAGCCGGTGGCCGACGTGATTGAGGCCGTGACTGCTGAAGCGGACGTTGAAGCGGCTTTGATCGACGCCGTCACGGATGCTGCACCAGCCGCCGAACCAGCCGTCGACGCGGCGGTTGAGGCCGAAGCTTCAGAGCCTGCTGCGGATGCTGGAGAAGCCTTGTCTGCCGCTGCAGACGCGCCCGCCGCCGAAGCTGTGGCCGAAGCTTCTGCCGAACCCCAGACCGAAGATCCTGCCCCGATCGACGCCGCCGCGTCCGAACCCGAAGCAGCAATCGACGAGCCAACCGTCGAAGCATCTGCCGAACCGTCACCAGCCGAAGTTGCCGCTGACGCAACCGAGGCCGAAGCCGTTCCTCTTGCTGTCCTAGCCCACGTCGAAGAAACCGCCGCCGCTGCTCAAGCGACAACCCACTAAAATCTCCGAACGCCTGGGATCTGGACCAAACGTGGGAGTTGAGGGGCTGGCCGCCCCTCGACTTTCTCGCGCTGCCTGCCTCACGCCTTCACGCCCGCGCCGATTGCGGGGGGCGCATCTGGATCAAGGGGCCAGCGCGGGCGCACGGCGGCGTCCAGACCGTCGATCCAGCCGCGCGCATACCTCTCTGCGCCGGTCCAGGCGACCATCGCGGCATTATCACCGCACAAGGCAACCGGGGCCACGTGAAAGCTCATTGCCCGGGACGTTGCGAGCCCACTCAAGTCAGACCGCAATCGTGCGTTCGCGGCCACCCCTCCTGCAACAACGAACTGGGTCACCGCAGTGGGGCCGCGTTGCGCCTCGATGATGTCGATGGCCCGCGAAACGCGGTCGATGACGCTGTCGGACACGGCGGCCTCAAAGCCTGCGCACAAATCCGCAATGTCGCGATCCGACAGGGGCTGATGGGCTAACGCCTGCCGACGGACCGCCGTTTTAAGTCCGGCGAACGAGAAATGGGGTTCAGCGCGCCCCTTCAACGGACGCGGCAGATCAAACCGTTTGGCATCTCCCCCGCGCGCCAATCGTTCAACGACCGGCCCGCCGGGCTGGCCCAGTCCGAGCAACTTGGCCGTTTTGTCGAAAGCCTCGCCCAGCGCATCGTCGATCGTGGTGCCCAGGCGTTGGTAGCGGCCGACGTCTTCGACCAGCAACGTCTGGGTATGGCCGCCCGACACCAGCAGCAAGAGATACGGCGGCTGCACGTCATCTGTCAGGCCAACGGTGAGCGCGTGCGCCTCCAGATGATTGATCGCGAGAAACGGCTTGCCCGACGCGAACGCCAGCGCCTTACCCGTCACAACGCCGACGATCAGGCCGCCGTTCAGCCCCGGTCCCGCGGTCGCTGCCACCGCATCCATATCGGCCATGGCACACCCGGCCTGCGACAGCGCCTGCTTGATCAGCGTATCGAGGCATTCGACATGCGCGCGCGCTGCAATTTCGGGGACCACGCCGCCATAGGGCCGGTGCGCTTCCCATTGCGACCGGATCACGTTTGCCAGGATGCGCCCGCGCCCGTCTGCGCCGCGCTCGACGACGGCTGCCGCCGTTTCGTCGCAACTCGTCTCGATGCCCAAAACCCTGATGCAGCCTGAGCGATGTTCCAAAGTCCGTCCTTCACAATTTGATCACAGGAGGGCATAACGACCCGGCGCGCGTGGGATTTCGTCCACACCCATTTGGGAAATCGTATACCCCCAAAGCCCTTTCTTTTTGGGACCCAAAAAGTGGGGCGTTCGAAGGAACGCCCTTCGAGCGGGTTGGTGTTTAAGGGCGGTCGCCCTGAACGCGAGGCGCACTGAGCCGCGTTATCACCCGATCACAGACGAGCGCAAGTCATGACCCTACGTATCGGTACCCGCGGTTCGCCGCTCGCCCTGGCCCAAGCCTACGATGTCCGAGCCCGCCTGATCGCGGCCCATGGCCTAGAGGACGAGGCTGTCACGATCCATGTGATCAAGACAAGCGGCGATATCATCTTGGATCGCCCCCTGTCTGAAGTGGGCGGTAAAGGCTTGTTCACCAAAGAAATCGAAGAAGCCCTGCTGGCGGATGAGATCGACCTTGCTGTCCATTCCATGAAGGACGTTCCGACCGTTCTGCCCAAGGGCCTGACCATCAGCACGATCCTTGAGCGCGAGGACGTGCGCGATGCGTTCATTTCTCTCAAATACACCTCGCTGGATGCCATGCCTCCCGGCGCCGTTGTCGGGACATCGTCGCTGCGGCGTCAGGCCCAGGTGAAGCGCGCGCGCCCCGACCTTCAGGTTGTCAACTTTCGCGGCAACGTGCAGACCCGCCTGCGCAAGATTGCCGACGGCGTTGCTGATGCGACGTTTCTGGCTGTCGCTGGCCTTAACCGGCTTGGGATGCCCGAGCAGGCGACTGCGGCGATTTCCACCGGCACGATGCTTCCAGCTGTTGCCCAAGGCGCCGTTGGCATTGAGATTCGTCTCAGTGATGCCAAGACGCTGGAGGCCCTTGCGCCCCTAAACCATCCCCAGACCGCCATTTGCGTCACGGCCGAGCGGGCGTTTCTGGCAAAGCTAGAGGGGTCGTGCCGCACGCCGATTGCGGGACTGGCCGAATTGACCGCGACCGGATTGAATTTTCGCGGCCAAATTCTGACGCCCGACGGCAGCGGGTGCTTTGATACGGCCCGCGCAGGCCCGACCGCTGAGGCGGAACAGATCGGGATTGCGGCAGCGCAGGATCTTCTCGACCGTGCCGGGCCTGAGTTCTTCGCAGCCCTGGGCTTAGCTCATTGAGTCAACCTTTCCGTCCTGGCTGCCATTCGCGGCCAGGACACCGGATGAGGCGGCATCGGGGATAGCCAAACATCATGCACCTGCTCATCACCCGCCCCCTATCAGACGCGAACGACTGGCGCACTGCGTTTGAGGCGCGCGGGGCAATGGTCAGCGTCGATCCGCTGCTGACAATCGACTATGTCCCGCCTGCGGATTTGCAGGCCGCGCAGGCTGTGATCGCCACCAGCCGCAATGCCTTGCGCGCGCTGGCACAAAGCCCCGTGCTGGCCCAAGCCATCCGGTTGCCGATCTTCACGGTTGGCCCCGCGACGACGGCTCTGGCGCGCGACCTCGGCTTCACAACGATCCATGAGGGTCCAGCGTCGGCCCGTGATCTCGTGCCGATCATCACCCGCCACGCCAGCCCGGCGGCCGGCCGCCTGCTGCATCTGAGTGGCGACAAAATCGCCTTCGACCTCGGCGTTGCGCTGGTCTCTTACGGTTTTGAGACGGACCGGCTGGTCGTCTATCGCTCGACGCCGGCGACGGCTTTTTGCGATCTGACCCGCGACGGACTTTCGACAAGGGCGATCGACACGGTCATGCTCATGTCACCATTAACGGCCAAGACATTTGTCACATGCGCGCGTGAAGCTGGGTTATTTGAGCAATGTCAGCGACTTGTTTACGTCTGCCTGTCAAATAACGTAGCGTGTGCACTGGTGCCGCTGGTGCCTGCGAGGTTGCATATAGCCAGCGAACCCAATTCGCAGGCCGTGTTCACCTTAATTGAAACACTGCTAGCTTGATTGCACGGCGGTGTAATATGTCTGCTGGACGGAATTACAGTCGCTTAGAAGCGCGACGGTCGGCGTGCCGTGGCCAACTGAGTTCATTGGGTCGTGCCAGTAAAGCGTACGAGAACCAACGCGTTAGTGCAAAATTGCTGTTTGAACGACGCGCAGACTTGATACAATGAGGAAGGCACGATCCGTACCGGTTGTAGTGGCTGATCATTTCGCCGCGACCCGTCAGGCCTAGTGCGTAACGAGGAGTAAAGGTGCCCATGACGGACAAAAAAGACGAGTCTCCAAAGGCCGCAGGCGAACCCTCCTCTCCCCTCAAGCCGGTCGACCCGGGCCGTTCGGCCGATCCCAAGCGTCCTCACGCCACGATCGACCTCAAAGCGACCGAAATCAAACCGGCGGCGGACGCCAAATCCGGCGACGTAAAGGCTGCAGACGTTAAGGCCGCTGCCGCAAAAGCTGGCGATCCAAAAGCTGCCGACACCAAGCCAACGGATCCCAAAACCGCAGGCGGTGCTGCGGCTGCCAAGCCCGCCGACGGCTCCAAACCATTCGATGCCCGCGTCAAAGCTGCCCAAAACGACACGGCACCCGTCGCGCGCGCAAAAGGCGCCAGCATCGGCTCGACCTTGACCCACCTTGTGGCTGGTCTGGTCGGCGGTGGCATGGCTTGGTATGGCGCGACCACGCTCGGCCCAGAATATGGCCTCGTGCCGTCCATCTCCGACCCCAAGACCATCGCGCTTGAGGCGAAACTTGCAACACTGGAAAAATCAATCACCGGGAACGCTGCGGCTGCTTCCGGCGATCTTGCGGCGAAGGTAACGTCCCTTCAGGCCCAACTCGCCAAGCTCGATCCGTTGGCCAAGTCCGTTGCCGACCTGAACGCCAGCCAGACCCGGATCGTTGCCGACACGCAAGCCCTGTCCCTGAAGGCAACCGAGCTTGCCGGAGACCAAGGCCCTGCGACGCGGGTTGCCAAGCTCGAACAGCAACTGAAGCTCATGACCGAGGCGGCCGGTGACGCCCAGCCCGGCAAGCTGCCCCAGATCGCGGCGCTTTCAGGCCGCCTCGTCGACCTTGAAGCAACGCTGACCAATCAGCTTTCAGCGCTGCGCAAGACGGTCAGCCAGGAAGTCGAGCAGCGGCTGTCGCTGACGAACGAAACCAGCGAGGCTGCCAAATCCGGCACCAACCGCATCGACCGCGATATGGCCGCCGTCAAATCAGACGCTGCCGCCACCGCACAAAAAATCGACAAAATCCGCTCCGATGCCGACCGACTGACCGCTGCGATCCAAGGCATCCGGGACGCCAACAACGAGATCAAAATCGCGCTCGACGGCGTTAAAAGCGATGTCGAGGCCAAGTTCAAAGCGACGGCCAAACCTGCCGACGTCGCGTCCGCCGTCGCCCCAGTCGCTGGCAAGCTGACTGCGCTCGAACAGAACGTGCAGTCGGTCGTCAAAAGCGAAGAAGACCGCAAACTCAATGCCGAGCGGATCTTGCTGTCGCTTGAGTTGAACAACCTCAAGCGCGTGATTGATCGCGGCCAGAAGTATGCAACCGAACTGACGACCGTCAAGAAAGCCGCTGGCCCCAAGAATGACCTCAGCGTCCTTGAACGATATAAGGACACGGGCATCTCGACGCTTGCCGACCTCTCGCGCGAATTCGGTCCGGTCGCCAATGCCATCCTCGATGGTCAGGCTGAAACCGGCGACGGCTCGGTGATCGGTCGCATGCTGGCTAGTGCCCGATCGGTGGTCGCTATTCGCAAAATCAACTACACCGCTACCGACAAGAGCGCTGAAGCCGTTGTCGGACGGATGGAGCAGGCGTTGCGCGATGGCAATATCGCGGGCGTTCTGGACGAAGCGAAGAACATTCCAGTCAAGCCCGGTGCTAGCCAGGATCGCGCGGTGCAGGATTGGCTCGTGAAGGTCGAAGCCCGCGGGGCTGTCGATCGTGCGATTTCCGCGCTCGAAGCCTCGCTCAAGACCTCGTTGACCGGTGGCGCTGCTGCCGCGCCAAAGTAGCCTACCTTTTGCCCGACCAGCCTGTGTTTTGCGCGTTACGCCCCAACGAAAGATGATCGCGTCATGATCCGTGTCATTGTGTTTCTTGCCGCTGTGTTGGCCGCTACGATCGGGCTGTCGTGGCTTTCTGACAACCCGGGCACCGTCAGCATCTACTGGCCGGCGCTGAACCTGCAAGCCAATCCAACGATCTTCCAGGTGATCGTGGGGCTTGGTCTGCTGGTCGCTATTTCGCTGTTTGTCTGGTCGCTGTTTCGCCAGCTCTGGAATAGCCCTGCAGCGGTTGGAACGATGATGAGCCGCCGCCGGCAACAGCGCGGCCTTGATGCTCTGTCGTCGGGCATGATTGCGATCGGCGCGGGCGACCGGGAAACCGCGACCCGGTACGCGATTGCTGCCCGCAAGTCTTTGCCTAACGAACCGCTGACACATTTGCTGCGGGCCCAGGCTGCTCAGCTGAGCGGCGACAAGGTGACATCGCGCCGGATTTTCGAGGCGATGCTTGCCGCGCCCGATACCGAACAACTTGGTCTGCGCGGCCTGTTCGTTGAAGCCCAGCGCGAAAAAGAAACCGAGGCCGCCAAGCAGTTTGCAGCGCGCGCTCTGAAGCTCAATCCAAAGCTGGTTTGGGCGTCCGACGCGTTGTTCGACATTCAATGTAAGGGCTGCGACTGGGAAGGCGCGCTTGAAACGCTGACGACTGCGCGGCGCAATAATCACGTCGATAAAGCGGTTGCCGACCGGCGTCGTGCTGTGCTGCTCACCGGCCTTGCCATGAACGCGGAAGACGCCGACCCGGCCAAAGCCCTCGCGCTGGCGACCGAAGCCCATGGTCTCGCCCCCGACCTCATCCCTGCTGCCAATCTGGCCGGCCGGATGCTGGCTGCGCGCGGCAACACGCCTAAAGCTGCCAAAATTCTGCAAAAAACCTGGACTCGCAGCCCACATCCGGATCTAGCCACCGCCTATGCATTTGCTCGGATTGGCGACAGCCCGCGCGATCGCCTGGAGCGCGTGAAGCAACTTGCCGCCATGAACCCCTATGACGCGGAAAGCGCCATTGCTGTCGCCAATTCCGCCATCGACGCCCGCGACTTCTCCGAGGCACGCTCAGCCCTTCATCCGCTGCTGGATGGACGTCTCAGCCAGCGGGTTGCAACGCTCATGGCCCGCATCGAGAGCGAAGAACACGGCGACAAGGGGCGGGTGCGCGAATGGCTTGCGCGCGCCGTTAACGCGCCGCGCGACCCCGTTTGGACTGCAGACGGCGTTGTTGCCGAATCGTGGGCGCCGATCTCGCCGGTGACGGGCCAGCTCGATGCCTTCCAATGGCGGGTGCCCGTCGAAAATGCCGCCAGCAGCGATGCGGAATTGCTGTCGCGCAGGGTTGAGGAACTGGTCGCATTAGGCGCGCCTGCCCCCATCGCGGAGTTTGTGCCCGAAGCCGTGCCGGTCGCCGCGCCAGCCAAACCGGCGGCAAAGCCTGCTCCAGAACCCAAGGCGGCCCCGGCCAAGCCAGCTCCGGTCGCGTCGGCAAGCGTGATTGACGTGGAAGCATCGCCTGTGGTCGAGGAACCGATTGCTGCGGCCCCGGTCAAGGCAGCCCCGCCTACTCCTCTTCCTGCTCCTGCTGCCAGTCAGACCACCGTCAAGCCCGTCGAACCTGCAGCCAAGCCTGCGGCTGCTGCGATCGCGGCAAAGCCCACTGACACGACTGAACCCGCAAAGCTCGCGTCGTCGGCTGCAAAACCGGTCGAAATGGCAACACCGCCTGCCCCTGCTGAACCCAAGGTCGCGCCACTGGCGAAGTCTCAGCCAGCAACGGTTGCCTTGAAAACGTCGGCTGCGGCGAAACCAGCCGATGGCAAAGAGCCGCGGATCTTCGTCGCGCCGCACGCACCCGACGACCCCGGCCCTGACCCGATTGAAGAACCCAATGGCAAAGGCGTCCGCCCGCCCTACCGCGCCGTCCCGTAACGCGGAGCCGACGACGGAGGCATGAAAAGCCCCTTCGTTGGTTGCCGCATTCTCGTCAGGAGAAATCCGCCCGCTCCACTTGCCAACGGCGGCGGATGGGGTTATGCGTCCCCCTCGTTCCGCTTTTCAAAGCGGGGCTGCCGCAATAGCTCAGTCGGTAGAGCACGTCATTCGTAATGACGGGGTCGGGGGTTCGATTCCCTCTTGCGGCACCATTCTTGTTTGCCCTACGCCGCCCGCCAACCC
>Ga0247844_1000441_pt1 | contig 89309 bp, 81 predicted proteins | sample LaCtaG_FD_192421 | JGI IMG/M metagenome (GOLD analysis project Ga0247844, IMG submission 192421) | Freshwater microbial communities from meromictic Lake La Cruz, Castile-La Mancha, Spain - LaCruzMarch201714.5m_1 | ecosystem: Environmental > Aquatic > Freshwater > Lake | place: Spain: Castile-La...
GAGTAAATTAGAGATGCTTGACTGGGTTGAGTCCGCAGATGTTTCCCGCAATTGGATCAATGGAAAGGTTGTTGTCCAGCTCGTTCAGCGAACCCCAATCGCTATCTATAAGGATCAAGTGATTGACCCATCTGGCTCCAGCTTTATTCCGCAAGGCGCATCACCCGAGGGATTGATTGAGATTTTCGCTGCCAGTATCGAGGATGCAACCAGGGCGGTTGCCTTTTTTACCGAGCTACCCCAAGAGATCAACTCAACCTTGTCCGTTGTAAAGGTTCGTGCCACCGGAGCTTATGTATTGATAGTTGAAAACAATGGCAAGAATGTTGAACTTCGATGGGGCACTGACTCCGAAAATGAGTTAAAAGCAAGGGTTTATAAGGCACTTATTGCTCTTCCGGAAAATGCAGATCTTAAAAGAGTCGATGTTTCTGCACCACATGCACCGATTGTTAAATGATTTTCTAATAATCTGATTATTGCGACACGTTAATCAATTCATGTCGGTGATTGATAATCACCCTTAATAACTTTAAGTTCGCCCTATAGAAAAGTAGTGAATTGTAAGGCTCAAGTTGAGGTTTATGGTTCATAAGGAGGAAAACAAGTGGCTTCACCACAAAATTATTTAGCGGTCATCAAAGTTGTCGGCATTGGTGGCGGTGGAGTTAACGCAATTAATCGCATGATCGATGTCGGTTTAAAGGGCGTTGAGTTCATTGCAATTAATACAGATGCACAACACTTGTTAATGAGTGATGCAGATGTGAAGTTAGATATTGGTCGCAAGACAACACGTGGTCTTGGCGCAGGCATGGATCCAGATAAGGGTCGCGAAGCGGCGCTCGATCATGCAGATGACATTGAAGAAATTCTTCGCGGAGCAGATATGGTTTTTGTGACCGCAGGTGAAGGTGGCGGAACCGGAACAGGTGCCGCCCCGGTAGTAGCAAAGATTGCAAAAGAGATCGGCGCTCTCACTATCGGTGTTGTTACTCGTCCATTTTCTTTCGAAGCAAAACTTCGTTCTACTCAAGCAGATCTTGGTATCGAAGCTCTTCGCGCAGAAGTTGATACTTTGATTGTTATTCCTAATGATCGATTGCTTGCAATCTCTGACCGCACAATTACTTTGGCTGATGCATTCAAGAGCGCTGATCAAGTTCTACTCTCTGGAGTCCAAGGAATCACAGAGATCATTACTCAGCCAGGTTTGATCAACTTGGACTTTGCAGATGTTAAAGCTGTGATGTCAGGTGCAGGTTCTGCATTGATGGGAATTGGTTCTGCTCGTGGTGAAAACCGAGCGATACGTGCTGCAGAGTTAGCAATCTCAAGTCCATTGCTTGAAGCATCAATTGATGGAGCTATGGGTGTTCTGCTCTCTGTTTCTGGTGGATCTGATTTAGGTCTCTTTGAGGTCAATGAGGCGTGCGAGCTTGTTCAGTCAGCGGTTCATCCCAACGCCAAGTTCATCTTCGGAACAACAATTGATGATGCGCTAGGTGATGAGGTTCGAATTACCGTTGTGGCTGCAGGCTTTGAAGGTGGAGAACCTAAGAAGGTTGCAACACCTGTAATCAACGCAGCAACTCTTGGTGGAGTTGCTGACCCAATCGCATCAAATGATCCGATCTCAGTAGCCCTTGATCTCGGCAATGAAACTCCAAAGCGTCGAGTGACCTTTGAAGAGTTAGTTGCAGAGGATGAGATCGACGTTCCTGACTTCATGAAGTAAGGCTTTGCCTCACTTTTTTACCGATAGACGCGGAGGCACAAGCCTTGGCGTCTATGAATCCTTAAATCTTGCTCTTCATGTGGGAGATGATCCGTCAACGGTTGCTACTAATCGTTCGGTAATAGGTGATGCGCAGTTTATGAATCAAGTTCATGGCGATGAGATCGTGATTGTTGATTCTGTAACTTCAGAAATCCCTACATGTGATGGTCTCATCACCACAAAGCCCAACCTCTCCTTGGCTGTGATGGTTGCAGATTGCATCCCATTGCTTCTGGTTTCAAAAGAGTCGGTGGCTGCAGTTCATGTAGGAAGAGCAGGATTGGTCAATCGCATCGCTCTTAAAGCAATTCACACTATGCGTTCTCTAGGTTCAAAGGATATTCATGGGATTGTAGGCCCATCAATTTGTGGTCACTGTTATGAAGTCCCATACGAGATGCAACAAGATGTCATACATGATCATCCACGTGCATTTGCCACAACTAGAAAAGGAACGCCAGCCTTAGATCTTGCCCAAGGAGTTATTGCAGAGTTGATGTCTGCTGGAGTTTCTTATGAGGCTTCCACGGTATGCACCTTTGAAGATGAGATGTACTTTTCACATCGTCGCCAAAACCCAACTGGAAGATTTGCGGGGGTAGTTTCCCTATGACCCGCACCAATGAGATCTCTGAAAATCTTGAGATTGTTCGATCAAAGATCGCAGCTGTAGCACTGCACCCCGTCACCTTGATAGTTGTGACCAAGACCTTCCCAGCAAGTGATGTGCAGATACTGCATCAACTAGGTATCACCGATTTTGGTGAAAATCGAGATGCAGAAGGTGCAGAGAAGTCACAATTTGTCTCAGGAAATTGGCATTTTCAAGGTCAGATTCAAAGCAACAAGTTGAAATCAATTACCTCGTGGGCTTCGGTTATTCACTCTCTTGATGATCCACGACACTTCGAGATCATAGAAAAGCTTGCCCCGCATCCATTATCGATCTTTCTGCAAGTTTCCTTGGATGGTGCTCATAATCGCGGGGGAGCTGGGGTAGATCAGTTGTATCAACTCGCTGAAAAAGTCCAGGAGTCAGCAACCCACACCCTTTCAGGGTTGATGTCGGTGCCTCCTGTTGGCATGGATCCCAACCAGGCTTACTCTCAATTAGCAGTGATCCGTAATGAGTTTATGAAGAGCTTTCCCATGGCCAACTCTTTATCTGCTGGAATGAGTGGGGATTATGAAGCGGCGATTTCCCATGGTGCGACACATGTTCGCGTAGGCTCATCAATCCTCGGTTCTCGCTCACCCCACGGGTAACCTTTCACTATGTCTAATGCAATGCGCCGTGTCGCTAATTACCTTGGTTTGATGGATGATCCTGAATTTGATACTCCACAAGCAGCAACTGCAAATACCCCAGCGGTACCTTCAACAGGTGATGTTCGCATCAAGACCCGCGAGCCACGCTCTGTAGCTGCGGTACGTAACTCATCAGTTGTTGAGGTTGCACCACAACTTGATCTTCCAACAATGGATCGCATCATTACCTTGCACCCTCGTTACTACAACGAGGCGCGAACAATTGGCGAGCATTTCCGTCAAGGAAATCCAGTAATCATCAATCTGACTGAAATGGATGAGTCAGAGCACAAGCGTTTGGTTGATTTTGCAAGTGGTCTTGCTTTTGGATTGCACGGAACAATTGAACGAGTGACAAAGAAGGTATTCCTTCTCTCACCAGCAAATGTTTCTGTTAGCTCTGAAGATAAATCAGCAGCAGCTCAAGCAAGCTTCTTTAACCAGAGCTGATCATGTTGAGCGTCGGCTCACTGCTAGCCAGTATTCTTCAAATCTTTCTCTTTGCCCTTTTAGGTCGATTGATTTTTGATTATGTTCAGATGTTCTCCCGCACATGGCGTCCTAAGGGAATTGTCCTTTACTTTGTGGAGGCGATTTACACCATCACAGATCCACCTATGAAGTTTGTTGGTCGGTTTGTTCCTCCACTTCGTTTAGGCGCGGTCAGTCTAGATATGAGTTTTATCGTGCTCTTTTTTGGAACACAATTGTTGATGGGCTTAGTACGCGGTCTGTAATTACTGCTTAACCAGTACTACCTCAACACCAATCTCTGTATCTGCAACTACCAATTGTGCATCTCGCTTCATTGATACCGCTAGAACCTCATCGGAGATATGTTTAATCTCGGAGTCAATTGCAGCAGCCATTTCTTCATTTGCATTCCAGGAAACTGTGATGCGATCTGAGATATCTAGACCATCGCTCTTGCGGCGCTCCTGAATAAACCTAATTACTTCCCGCACATTTCCAGCTGCAATAAGTGCTGGAGTTAGTTCAAGGTCTAGCGCAACGCTTTCTCCATCATGGGATGAAACGCTCCACCCACTCTTTGGAACCTCGGTAATTACTAGATCATCAAGGGCGATCTCCCAGGTGCCAACGGTTGTGACACCAGATGATCGAAGTGTTTTTACCAGCGCCGTTGCATCGGTAGCGGCGATTGCTTTAGCAATCTCCTGAACCGCACCACCAAACTTCGCACCCAAAGATTTGAAGTTAGCTTTTACGCTGATGTCGACAAGATCCCCATCTGCAGTAGCAATGTCCTGCAGTGTTTGAACATTAAGTTCATCTGCAATCTGTTCACGCATCGCTTCTGGAAGAGTTGACCAACCGCTAGCTGCGATCAGAGCACGTCCCAAAGGCTGGCGAATCTTGATTCCAGATTCTGCGCGTGTAGCACGTCCTAATTCAACTATGCGTCGGGTTAAAGCAACTTGAGAGGCGAGTTCTGTATCAATTGCACCAGCATTGACCGTTGGCCAATTAGATAGGTGAACCGATGCAGCCTGCTTTGAATCTGCAGGAATTACTAACTCTTGCCACACCTGTTCAGTAATAAATGGAACAAGTGGAGCGAGCAGCTGAGTCAATGAGACTAAGCACTCGTGCAAGGTTCCCAGAGCGGCAACATCTCCATCCCAGAAACGACGACGTGAGCGACGCACATACCAGTTGGATAAATCATCGATGAAGCGAGCAAGTGCACGCCCTGCAATCTGAGAGTCAAAATCTTCAAGGGCAGCATCAACTTCTTGCACCAAGGTATTGAGCTCGGAGATGATCCATCGATCCATCAATGGACGCTCTGATAATGCAGGGGTTTGAGAAAGTTCAAACTTTGATGCATGTGCATACAGTGCGTGGAATGAAACAGTATTCCAATATGTCAACAAGGTCTTTCTGACAACCTCATTAATGCTCTCATGCCCAACACGACGTGCAGCCCATGGAGAACCGGCTGCCAACATGTACCAACGGACCGCATCTGCACCATGTTGATCCATGAGCGCCATCGGCTCAAGAACATTGCCAAGATGCTTGCTCATCTTGCGTCCATCCTTATCCAGGATGTGTCCCAGACATAAAACGGTCTTGTATGAGGATTGATCAAAGACCAAGGTTCCAATGGTCATCAAGGTATAGAACCAACCACGAGTTTGATCGATTGCTTCACAAATAAAGTCGGCAGGGTAGGAGGCCTTGAACTTTTCTACAGAACCTTCCTTGTGCGGGTATCCCCATTGAGCAAAGGGCATCGCACCTGAGTCATACCAGCAGTCAATTACCTCTGGCACACGTGTCATTGTTTGGGAGCATTGAGCACATGCAAAGGTGATGTCATCCACAAATGGACGATGTGGATCCAAATTAGAAAGCACTTGACCTGCCAATGCGCCTAGCTCCTTCAATGAATCAACGCAGATCTCATGCTTGTTTTCACAACGCCAGATTGGCAAAGGAGTTCCCCAGTAACGGTTGCGAGAAAGCGCCCAGTCAATATTGTTGTTGAGCCAATCGCCATAGCGACCCTCTTTAATAGTTTCTGGATGCCAATCTGTCGCAGCGTTCTCACGCAGAAGCGCATCCTTTATTGATGTTGTACGGATGTACCAGGATGGTTGTGCGTAGTACATCAGCGCTGTGTGGCAACGCCAGCAATGTGGGTAGGTGTGCTCATATTGCTGGTGCTTGTATAAAGCACCACTTGCTTTGAGCTCCTTAACCAAAGGCTTATCCGCCTCTTTAAAAAATACTCCACCAACAACTGGAACATCAGCAAGGAAATGTCCATCCGGTGCAATTGGATTAACAACAGGCAATCCATAACTGCGACAAACAGCTAAGTCATCTGCACCAAATGCCGGAGCTTGATGAACTAATCCAGTTCCATCCTCAGTGGTTACATATGTTGCAAGAACTACAAAGTGAGCATCTGGAATTTCGATGTAATCAAATGGACGCTTATAGGTTACGCGTTCAAGCTCCTTGCCCAGCATTGTTTTCAGAATTTTCTTTTCACCCTTGACCGAATCCATCAAATTCTGTGCAACAACCAAAACTTCTGATGTTTCCTCATGTGTTACTTCGATCGCCACATATTCAACATCTGGATGGACAGCAATTGCGGTGTTGGAAACCAATGTCCAAGGCGTAGTCGTCCACACCAGTAGCGAAGCCTTCACATCTGCAAGTTCACCTGATCTAACTGGAAAGCGAACAAAGACAGATGGATCTGTAACAGTTTCATACCCTTGTGCTAACTCATGATCTGATAACCCAGTTCCGCATCGAGGACAGTACGGTGCAACACGATGGTCTTGAACTAGTAATCCCTTTTTCCAGATCTCCTTCAGAGACCACCACACCGATTCAACATACTCAGGTGACATAGTCCAATACGCTTCATCAAAATCCACCCAAAAGCCCATGCGGTCTGTCATATCTGTAAATGCACTGACGTGACGCTGAACAGATTCGCGACACTTGTCATTAAATGGAGCAATTCCAAATTTTTCGATATCGCCCTTACCGGAAAATCCCAGCTCTTTTTCAACTGCGATTTCTACTGGCAATCCGTGGCAATCCCAACCCGCTTTGCGAGTAACTTGCTTGCCCTTCATCGTGTGAAAACGTGGGAACAAATCCTTGAAGACGCGGGCTTCGATGTGGTGAGTTCCCGGCATTCCATTTGCAGTTGGGGGACCTTCATAAAATGTCCAAGCTGGTGCACCTTCACGAGCTGCAACGGTTTTTTCAAAGATTGAGTTTTCGCGCCAGAACTTCAAAATTGAGTGTTCGACGGCAGGCAGATCAACAGCTGCTGGGATGGCGCGAAATGACATAAAAAATCCTCCAGAAAACAATCTCTGGAGGGACGATCGCTGCATTCACAGCTTTCGCGGTACCACCCGCCTTGCACATCAAAATGTGCCACTTGAAATCTCGAGTGCTGGTTCTACATAGGCCGCGACCTATTTCTTCCTGCCGGCTCGTGAGGTGATAGCCCCGTCAACGCCCTTTACGCGAGGTTCTCAGTGTAGATGATTGAATCCTTAAAAAAGGACCGTGGCGAAGTTGGTAAGGGTGACCGCAAAGGCATAGGGTTCGCGACATGCCTAAGAAGCCAGTCAAGAAAGCGGCGGTAAAGAAAGCCGTTAAAAAGGCCGCTGTCAAAAAGGTGATTAAGAAGGCCGCACCCGTAAAGAAGGTCGCTAAAAAGGTGGCTAAGAAGGTTGCCAAGAAGGCGGCACCGGCGAAAAAGGTTGCCAAGAAAGCCGCACCCGTAAAGAAGTCAGCGGTAAAGAGCATTCCTGTTAAGAAGGCACCTGGAAAGCCATTTCCATCTAAGACCACTCTTACAGTTGATGAAAAATCACAAACAGTTTCCGTTTCAACAATCACCGCTCCAGTAGTAGCTCCGGTGATTGAAGAGCGTCGCTTGGTAATGCCTCCTCCACCGCGTCCGGTCAAGAGCGGGAAGAAGATTCCACCTCTTAAGCCAATCAAGGTTGCACCAACACCGGTTGTTGTGAGCGAAAATGAATCTCCATGGACCGCCTCAGAGATCAAAGCGATTCGTACCGAGATTTCAAAGGAGCTTGATCGTCTTCGAAAAGAGCTTGCAGTTGTAGAACAAGAGATGGATGCGCTTATTCAAGAATCTGGTGAAGGTGCTGGCGATGATCAGGCTGATGCCGGAACAAAGACCTTTGAACGCGAACACGAGATGTCTTTGGTGATCAATGCTCGTGACATGGTTTTGCAAACAGAGCGCGCACTAGAGCGAATTGATAACAAATCATATGGAAATTGCGAAGAGTGCGGATCTCCAATTGGAAAGGCTCGTCTACAAGTTTTCCCTCGCGCGACTCTCTGCATGCTATGCAAGCAGAAGGAAGAACGGCGCTAAAGGTGCGCAGATGGCGCACGCTCTTTAGTGTTGCCTGGGCTGTATGGATTCTTGATTTGGCAACCAAGATATGGGCTGTCAATAATCTTTCCAATAATTCAAATATCAAGGTAATTGGTGAATTTCTTCAACTGACCTTTGTGCGCAACCCCGGAGCAGCTTTCTCATTTGCATCGGGAGCAACGATTTTCCTCTCGCTTTTTAGTTTGATTGTTATGGTCGCAATCTTGTACTACTCACCTCGAATCACATCACGTGGCTGGGCGGTTGTGTTTGGCTTAGTACTAGGTGGAATTTTGGGCAATATGGTGGATCGAATCTTCCGCGAACCCGGGGTTCTGCGTGGTCATGTAATTGATTGGTTACAGCTACCTAATTGGCCAGTCTTTAACATCGCAGATAGCGCAATAGTTCTCGCAGCCCTGATTTCTATGGTTTTAACCGCTAGAAATACTCCACCCATAACAAAGGTAGGCTCACAACCATGAGCAACCGCGAAATGCGCACCTTGTCGGTGCCAGAAGGAGTCGCGGGAGAGCGCATAGATAGCGCCTTGACTCGCGTACTGGGATTGTCTCGCACAGCGGTTGTAAAGCTACTTGAAGATGGCGATATAACAACGGGCGGCAAGGCGATGCCAAAATCTGATCGCGTAACTGCGGGACAAATAATTGATGTTCTGATGCCAGCACCGATCAATACAGATCCAATTCCACTAACACCGCTAGAGGGATTGACCATTGTTTATGATGATCAAGACATCGTCGTTATTGACAAGCCAATTGGTTGTGCTGCTCATCCAAGCCCAGGGTGGACCGGTCCGACAGTTGTCGGTGCTTTAATGGCGGCAGGATATTCAATTTCAACTTCAGGGCCAGCAGAGCGTCAAGGAATTGTTCATCGCCTAGATGTTGGAACCAGTGGATTGATGATCGTTGCCAAGAGCGATAAAGCATTTCATGAACTCAAAGATGCATTTAGAAATCGAACTGTAGACAAGATTTATCATGCAATGGTTCAGGGGCACATGGATCCGACCACGGGAACTATTGATGCACCGATTGATCGTCACCCAAAAGAGGATCATCGATTTGCAGTTATGGCAACCGGTAAAGAATCAATTACACATTACGAAGTTATCGAGTTTTATCGTGGTGTATCTATGGTCAAGATCGAACTAGAAACAGGTCGCACACATCAAATCCGTGTTCACTTTTCTGCATTGCATCACCCACTTGTCGGCGACACTACATATGGCGCAGATCCAGTTTTGGCTAAAAGCATGCAGATGTCTCGACCTTGGCTTCATGCAGCAGAGCTGCGCTTTGCCCATCCAGTTACGGGCCAGGCTCTAGAGTTTCATGCCCCTTATCCAGCCGATCTCACACGCTCTCTGGCGTTGCTTTCTGACGCCGTTCTGCCATAACCACTAATCTCGCCAATCATGTCCGAGAATAATTTCGTCCACCTTCACGTCCATACCGAGTACTCGATGCTCGATGGCGCAGCTCGTGTTGGCGATTTAATGGCCGAAGTCAAAGCCCAGGGGATGCCCGCTATTGCGATGACAGATCACGGCAATGTTTTTGGCGCTTTTGATTTTTACAAAGCGGCCAAGAAGGCCGATGTAAAACCAATTATTGGAATCGAAGCTTATGTCGCACCTGAATCTCGCTTTGATAAAAAGCGGGTTCAGTGGGCAGATGGCGGAGAAGATGATGTTTCAGGTGGTGGCGCGTATACACACATGACAATCTTGGCTGAAAATAATGAAGGCCTTGCAAATCTATTTAGATTGTCCTCCCTTGCCTCCCTTGAAGGCTATTACTACAAGCCGCGCATGGATCGAGAACTACTTGCTCAATATTCAAAGGGTTTAATTGCAACGACAGGATGTCCGGGCGGAGAAATTCAAACCCGCTTACGAATGGGCGCTTATAAAGAAGCGATTAAGGCAGCCAGTGCTTATCGCGATATTTTCGGGAAAGAAAACTTCTATCTCGAAATCATGGATCATGGAATTGAAATTGAAAGCCGCGTCAAAGCTGATTTAATGAAGCTAGGCAAAGAGCTGGGTCTTCCACTTCTTGCCACCAATGATCTGCACTACACCAAACAGGAAGATGCTGGCGCACACGAGGCGTTGCTATGTGTTCAATCTGGATCGACCTTGGCAGATCCCAAGAGATTTAAGTTTGATAACGATACCTTTTATGTAAAAACCGCTGCACAGATGCGCGAACTTTTTAAGGAAATTCCAGAAAGCTGTGACAACACCTTATTAATCGCCGAGCGATGCAACATCACTTTGCGCGAAGGTGAAAATCTGCTTCCCCAATTTGAGGTACCTGCGGGCGAGACAGAGGATTCATGGTTGAAGAAAGAGGCTGAACGTGGCCTCAAGGAACGTTTAGCTACTCGATTGACCCCTGCACATGAGGAACGTCTTAAGTACGAGCTAGGTGTAATGGAGAAGATGGGCTTTCCAGGTTACTTCCTCGTAGTTGCAGATCTTGTGGGCCATGCAAAGAAGGTAGGAATTCGCGTTGGACCAGGTCGTGGTTCTGCAGCGGGATCTTTGGTTGCATATGCATTAGGAATCACTGGATTAGATCCACTCGAACATGGCTTGTTGTTTGAGCGTTTCCTCAATCCAGAACGTATTTCAATGCCTGATATTGATCTGGACTTTGATGAGCGTCGTCGTAGCGAAATGATTCGCTACGCCACCAATAAGTACGGTGAGGACCGAGTTGCTCAGATCATTACTTACGGAACCATTAAATCTAAGCAAGCGATCAAAGATTCCACTCGAGTACTTGGCTACCCATATGTTGTTGGAGAAAAGTTAACGAAGGCTTTGCCCCCATCCGTGATGGGTAAAGATATTTCTCTCAGTGGTGTCTTTGACCCCAAGGATGATCGATATGGCGAAGCGGGCGAGTTCCGTGCGTTGTACAACGCTGATCCAGATTCAAAGCGAGTAGTAGACACCGCACGCGGTCTTGAAGGATTGAAGCGCCAATGGGGCGTACATGCAGCTGGCGTAATTCTTTCTCGCGAGCCGTTGCTAGATGTTATTCCGATTCATCGACGCGAAGCAGATGGCGCAATCATTACCCAGTTTGATATGGGTGCATGTGAAGCAACTGGATTGTTAAAAATGGATTTCTTGGGGCTTCGAAATCTTTCTGTTCTGGATGATTGCTTACTAAACATCAAAGCTAATCAAGGCATAGATGTTGTCCTAGAGGATTTAACTCTTGATGATCCAAAGACATATGAGCTCTTGAGCCGTGGAGATACCTTGGGTGTATTTCAGCTCGATGGTGGACCAATGCGTGCACTTCTTAAGAGCATGTCTCCAGATTCTTTTGAGGATATTTCAGCGGTTATCGCTCTGTATCGACCAGGGCCTATGGGCGAAAATGCCCACAACAACTACGCAGATCGCAAAAATGGTCGAAAGCCTGTTGAACCGATTCATCCAGAGCTTTCAGAGCCGCTCAATGAAATCTTGGGCGATACATATGGATTAATTGTTTATCAAGAACAAGTAATGGCGATTGCTCAAAAGGTTGCAGGATTTACTCTCGGTCGCGCAGATCTTTTGCGTAAGGCGATGGGTAAGAAGAACAAGGACATTCTCGATAAGGAGTACGTCCCCTTTGAAGCCGGTATGAAGGAAAATGGTTTCTCAACAGCTGCGATTAAGCGGTTGTGGGAGGTTTTGATCCCATTCTCCGATTACGCCTTTAACCGTGCACACTCTGCAGGGTATGGCGTTGTCTCATACTGGACCGCATACTTGAAGGCGAACTATCCAACCGAGTACATGGCTGCCCTATTAACTTCAGTTCGAGATGACAAAGATAAATCTGCCTTATATCTATCAGAGTGCCGTCGAATGGGAATCAAGGTACTTCCACCCGATGTTAATGAATCTGACGCCGAATACACACCACGCGGAGTCGATATCCGCTTTGGCTTAGCTGCTATTCGAAATGTTGGCGAAGGTGTTGTCGGATCCATTAAGAATGCGCGCGCTGCTAAGGGTCGGTACACATCCTTTGGAGATTTTCTTGCAAAGGTGGATGCGCAGGTGTGCAACAAGAAGACAATTGAATCTCTTATTAAGGCCGGTGCATTTGGTTCGCTAGGTTCTACCCGAAAAGGTTTAATTGCGGTTCACCTTGAGGCGATTGATTCTGTCATCGAATCAAAGCGGGCAGAGGCGATTGGTCAATTTGATCTCTTTGGCGGAGAAGCGGTTACCGCTGTCTCGGGATTAGATATTGAAGTTCCTACAGGCGAATGGGATAAAGCGATGCTGCTTTCCTACGAGCGTGAGATGCTAGGGCTGTATGTATCAGATCACCCATTGTTAGGCGTTGAGCATGTGCTGCGTTCCAACACTGATATGTCGATCAGCGAACTAGTAGATGATGGTGCTCAACATGAATCCATCGTCACTATTGGTGGGTTAATTACCAGTGTTACCCGCAAAGTTTCTCGCCAAGGTGCCTCGTGGGCGGTTGTCACAGTCGAAGATCTTGAAGGTGCACTCGAAGTTCTTTTCTTCGCTAATACCTATAACCAGTACTCGATGTCATTGACCGAAGATCGAATTGTCACGATTCGAGGTCGCATTGATCGTCGCGAGGATGCTTTGCGTTTTACCGCACTTGAAATGTCGATGCCAGATATCAGCGCGGGACCTACAGGGCCACTGATTATTTCCTTACCGATTCAACAGTGCACGCCACCAGTTGTAGACCGTATAAAAGAGATTTTGCGCTCACATCCCGGAAAGCGAGAGGTTCATCTGCAACTTCTCGATAATGGAGGCAGCACTGTGATGAAGGTAGATGCGTTGATTACATCATCACCAAGTTTGAGCGCAGATCTGAAATCAATTTTGGGGCCTAACTGCTTGGTTTAAATCAATAAGCAAGGGTTGCCCTCTTGCCGTTACAATTGCCCAATGATTCGTACCGTAGACCTGCGCGGACGATCCCTGTCTAAAGCTCAATACAACGCTGAACTTCCTCGTGCCACGCTCAATGTGGCAGAGGCGATGCTGCTGATCGAACCCATTCTGGAGAGAGTAAAGAATGGAACCCAGGCAGATCTGATCGCGTTAGCTCAAGAGTTTGATGGCGTTACACCAGCCAGTATTCGAGTTCCTCAAACCGCCTTAGATGAAGCGCTTTCACAATTAGATCCTACAATTAGAGCCGCATTAGAGCTATCTATTTCACGAATCACCAAGGTTCACAATGATCAGTTGCGAACTACTAAAACGACAACTGTTGTCGATGGCGGAACAGTTACTGAAAAATGGATTCCCGTAGATCGTGTTGGCCTCTATGTGCCAGGTGGTCGCGCGGTTTACCCAAGTAGTGTGATGATGAATGTCATTCCTGCACAGATTGCAAAGGTGCAATCAATTGCGGTTGCATCACCACCACAAAATGATTTTGGTGGCTTGCCACACCCAACGATTCTCGCAACCTGTGCTTTGCTGGGAATCACCGAGGTCTATGCGGTCGGGGGAGCACAAGCGATTGCACTCTTTGCTTATGGCATGGAAGGTGTATGCGAAAAGGCCGATCTTGTAACCGGTCCTGGAAATATTTATGTAGCTGCAGCAAAACGTGCACTGCGAGGAATTATCGGAATTGATTCCGAGGCAGGCCCAACTGAAATCGCAGTTTTAGCCGACTCATCAGCGATTGCAGCAGATGTGGCCGCTGATTTGATTAGCCAAGCAGAGCACGATGTTATTGCTGCAGCTGTACTGGTAACTGATTCAGTTGAATTAGCTCAAGCGGTTGAGGCTGAACTTAAGGTACGGGTTGCAGCAACGAAGCACGCAGATCGAATCAAGAGCGCGCTATCTGGTGTTCAATCTGCAATCGCATTAGTAGATGACATGAAGCAAGGTTTAGATGTTGTTAACGCTTACGCTGCAGAACACTTAGAGATTCAAACAAAAAACTCTCGTAGTGATGCTGAAAAGATTCGCAACGCTGGAGCTGTCTTTATCGGGCGATTCTCACCGGTTTCATTAGGTGATTACTCTGCAGGCTCAAATCACGTTCTACCAACGGGTGGTTGCGCATGTCACTCAAGCGGACTTTCAGTTCAAACCTTTCTTCGTGGATTGCACTTTATTGAGTATGGCCAAAAGGCATTTACCGAGATTGTTGACACCGTTGTGACCTTGGCAAACTCAGAGGATCTACCCGCACATGGTGAAGCAATGACAGCACGTTTGGAGAATTTGTCATGAGTTGGCCAAGTTGGTTACCTCTGCGCGAAACTCTGCGTCCATTATCTGCATATGGTGCACCGCAAGTTCCCGCTCAAGCATCCTTAAATACAAATGAGAATCCTTATTCGCCATCACCAGCGCTACAAAAAGCGATCACCGATGCCGTTGCACAGGTTGCAGCTGATTTAAATCGTTATCCAGATCGTGATGCAACTGCATTGCGCACCAAACTTGCAATCTACATCAATGAGAGAAGTGGTACCGGTTTCACTGTCGATAATATTTGGGCGGCTAATGGTTCAAATGAGATTATCCAATCGATCTTCTTAGCCTTTGCTCAAGGTCCAGTTCTGGGCTTTACCCCTTCATATTCAATGCACCCACTGATTGCAAAAACAACTGGAGCTCAGTGGATCGATGGAAAGCGAAACCCTGATTTCTCTCTCAACACCCAGAATGCCGTTTCAGAGATTATTAAGAACAAACCAACCCTTACCTTTATTACAACTCCTAATAATCCAACAGGTGGTGCTGTCACAATTGAAGCGATTCAACAGTTGGCCGATGCAGCACAATCTGTTGGGGGATTACTTGTAGTTGATGAGGCGTATGCAGAGTTTTCACAGGAGCTTTCTGCTGTAACTCTTATTTCAAAAAATCCACATGTAATCGTCATTCGCACCATGAGCAAGGCCTTTGCCTTTGCTGGAGCACGTGTTGGTTATCTTGTTAGTGATGTAGCGGTCAAAGATGCGATGATGATTGTTCGTTTGCCGTATCACCTCAGCGCTCTGACCCAAGCAGCAGCCCAGGTAGCTATCGATCACCGCGCTGAATTATTAAGTGGAGTTTCAACCTTGATTGCTGCTCGAGCAGAGCTCATTGATGCATTGCATCAGATGGGGCTACACACTGTTCCAAGCAGCGCCAACTTTGTTCTCTTCACAGGTTTTAAGCAGGATGCGCCACAGCTGTGGTCGGCCTTGCTTGAAAAGGGTGTTCTGATACGAGATGTGGGATTATCAGGGTACTTAAGAGTCACTATTGGCAATGACGCCGAAAATCAATTGTTTATTTCAGCCCTCAAAGAGCTCATTTAAAGGAGATACCCATGAGAACAGCACGCGTCGAGAGAAAAACAAAAGAGTCGCATGTACTGGTTGAGATCAATCTAGATGGCCAGGGCATCATCGATGTAGATACTGGCGTACCCTTCTTTGATCACATGATGTCTCAATTAGGTAAGCACTCAGGCTTTGATTTAACTGTTAAGACAACTGGTGATGTAGATGTGGATTCACATCACACCGTTGAAGATACATCTCTTGCATTTGGACAGGCGCTTCGCGAAGCGCTGGGAGACAAGGCTGGCATCCGTCGCTTCGGTGACTCAATGGTTCCGCTTGATGAAGTTCTAGTACAGGCTGCCGTTGATCTTTCAGGTCGCCCATACCTTGTGCACCGTCAACCAGAGATCGTTGAACTTATTGGCACCTTTGATACAACCCTTGGAAAACATATTTGGGAGTCAATAGTTGCAGAAGCTCGAATCGCTCTTCACATCCGCGTACTTGAAGGTCGCAACGCACATCACGTCTTTGAAGCGCAGTTTAAGGCGGTTGCACGGGCATTGCGTGATGCTGTTTCACTTGATGGCAGAGTCGCCGGAATCCCTTCTACAAAAGGTTCTCTTTGATAGCAATTCTTGATTACGGCTCTGGAAATCTACGTTCTGCAGAACGTGCATTTGCGACAGCGGGGAAAGAGGTAGTTGTTACCTCTGATCGCACAATTGCAGTTGAAGCAGAAGGATTAGTAGTTCCAGGTGTTGGCGCATTTGCAGCATGCATGAATGGATTAAACGGTGTTGATGGTGCAGCGATTGTCCGTGAGCGTTTAGAAAAGGAACGGCCCACATTAGGTATCTGTATCGGAATGCAGATTATTTTTAGTGAGGGTACAGAGCACGCAGAATCCGGTGCACATGCAGGAATCGGTGTATGGGATGGAACAATTTCCCAACTCGAAGCTCCGATTCTGCCTCACATGGGTTGGAACACGGTGGAATCCAGCCCCGAATCAATCTTGTTTAAGGGGATTGAAACAGAGTCTTTCTACTTTGTGCACTCCTATGCAGCAAAGAAGGCGGTTGGAAAAACTCAGGCGTGGAGTACTCATGGCGAAAGATTTTTAGCAGCTGTTGAAGATGGCTATATCAGTGCAACACAGTTTCACCCAGAAAAATCTGGGTTGGCAGGTCTTGCATTGATTAAGAACTGGGTGGGATCGCTATGAGTTACTTAGAACTTCTTCCGGCGGTCGATGTTAAAGATGGTCGCGCAGTTCGCTTGGTCCAAGGCGAACTCGATAAAGAAAGCATTTACGGAGCACCTCTTGATGTTGCACTTGAGTTTCAAGCAGCGGGTGCTGAATGGCTTCACCTGGTAGATCTGGATGCAGCCTTTGGTCGTGGTGAAAACTCAGCGCTTTTGGCCGAGGTTGTTGGAAAGTTGGATATCAAGGTGGAGCTCTCAGGTGGAATTCGCAATGATGAATCTTTACATCGCGCACTTGCAACTGGTTGTCGCCGAGTGAACTTAGGCACCGCTGCGTTGGAGGATCCCGACTGGACCGCACGAGTAATCGCAGAACATGGCGATCGCATCGCTGTTGGCTTAGATGTACGTGGACATACATTGGCGGCACGTGGATGGACTAAAGAGGGCGGGGATTTGTTTGAGACCCTAGCCCGTTTAGATCGTGATGGATGTGCTCGATATGTTGTAACAGATGTTGCAAAGGATGGAACTCTTGCAGGGCCAAATATTGAGTTATTGAAATCAGTGTGTGCTGCAACGACAAAGCCAGTTATAGCTAGCGGTGGAATTTCATCATTAGATGACATTGCAGCCTTGGCTGCTCTGCGTGCAACAGGTGTTGAAGGTGCCATCGTGGGTAAGGCTTTGTATGCAGGAAAGTTCACATTGCAAGAGGCTCTCAAGGTCAGCGGTAAATGACACTGTCAGTTCGAATCATCCCGTGCCTTGATGTAACTGATGGCCGAGTGGTCAAGGGTGTCAATTTTACCGATTTAGTCGATGCGGGCGATCCCGTTGAAATGGCTTCGTTGTACAACAGCGAAGGTGCTGATGAGTTAACATTTTTAGATATTTCTGCAAGTGTGGCGGGGCGCGAAACAACTCTTGATGTTGTGCGTCGCACTGCAGAACAAGTTTTCATTCCATTAACAGTGGGTGGTGGAATCAGATCTGTTGAAGATGTTGATCGCTTATTGCGTGCAGGTGCCGACAAGGTTTCGATAAACACCTCAGCGCTAGCTCGTCCGCAACTGATAGCTGAAATCGCGGATCGATTTGGATCACAGGTTCTTGTCCTCTCAGTAGATGCACGACGGGCGCGAACCGATTCTGGTTTTGAAGTAACAACACACGGCGGTCGACAAAGCGCTGGTGTTGATGCACTTGCCTGGGTAGAACAAGCGTGCGCACTTGGTGTTGGTGAGATCTTGCTCAATTCGATGGATGCTGATGGAACTCGTGCAGGTTATGACATAGGGATGATTACTGCAGTTCGTGCGGTTTCAAAGGTTCCTTTGATTGCCAGCGGTGGCGCTGGTTCGCTTGAAGATTTCTCAGCCGCCCTAGATGCTGGCGCAAATGCGCTATTGGCAGCAAGTGTTTTTCACTTTGGCGTTCACCGCATAGGGGATGTGAAGAGCTATCTCGGTAAGCACAATTATCCGGTGCGCGCCGTACCCATTAGGTAGGGCAGAATAAGCGCATGACAACTTTGGATCCGCAGGTAGCTGCTCTTCTCAAGGATCCGCAGGCGTTAATTCCTGCAATTGTCCAAGATTCAACAAGCAAAGATGTGTTGATGTTGGCCTATATGAATGCCCAATCACTGGAGTTAACCCTGACTACAGGTAAAGCAACGTACTGGTCACGCAGCAGAAATGAGCTGTGGGTTAAGGGTGCAACCTCTGGACATTATCAAGATGTACAAGCAATCTCTTTAGATTGCGATGGCGATGCAATAGTTATGCAGGTAATCCAAACCGGTGCAGCTTGTCATACAGGAGATCGCACCTGTTTCCACACTCCACTAAAGCTGCGATCGTAAACAATGAATCTAGAAGAGTTTCGCGCCTACGCGAAGGTTTCCAATGTGATCCCAGTGTCGCGGGTACTTTTGGCGGACTCTGAAACTCCACTAGGTGTTTATAAGAAATTAGCAAAGAGCGCTGAAAATACCTTCTTACTGGAATCTGCAGAACATGGTGGTGCTTGGTCTCGATATTCATTTATTGGAGTTCGTAGCGAAGCCACATTAAGTGAGAAAGATGGATTGGCGTATTGGCAGGGGAGTGCTCCCGCTGGAGCACCTACAGGTATTGATCCATTAGATGCGTTGCGTTTATCTGCTGCACATTTAAAATCTCCCAAGATCGCAGGTCTTCCACCACTTACTGGTGGATTAGTTGGTTTCATGGGCTACGACGTTGTTCGTCGATTAGAAAAACTTCCTTCACTTGCCCAGAAAGACATTCCGCTTCCAGAACTTTCCTTCATGCTAACAAGTGATTTAGCGGTGATGGATCACAGCAATGGAACTATCACCTTGATTGCTAACGCGATCAATTGGGATGGAAGCGATGACCGAATCGATGAGGCTTATTCATCGTGCATCGAACGATTAGATCGCATGCAATCTGATTTGGCTGTTTCACTTCCTGGAGATGCCGCGGCGATTCCCGATTTTTCCTTACCTGATTATGAAGGCAATATTTCAGCAGAAGCGTTCAAGAAAAATATTGCACAGGTCAAGGAAGAAATCCTTGCAGGAGAGGCTTTCCAGGTTGTTTTGTCACAGCGCTTTGCAATGCCTTGCTCAGCTGATGCAATAGATGTTTATAGAATGCTTCGTCTCAATAATCCTTCACCATATATGTATTTATTCCGTTTTACTGATGGAGTCGAGATAGTTGGCTCAAGTCCAGAAGCGCTGGTTAAGGTAAACCAAGAGGATGTAATGATTCATCCAATCGCAGGCACCCGTAAGCGTTCGGCAAATCCTGAAGAGGATCATCGATTAGCTGAAGAGTTGTTGGCAGATCCGAAGGAACGGGCAGAACACCTGATGCTTGTAGATCTGGGTAGAAATGATTTGGGACGAGTCTGTGCACCAGGCAGCGTAGAAGTTATTGATTTCATGCATATTGAACGCTACTCGCATGTGATGCATATTGTTTCGACAGTTATCGGAAAGCTCTCCAAGAAATCTTCCCCGGTGGATGCTCTCTTCTCAGTATTTCCTGCCGGTACCTTGTCAGGTGCGCCTAAACCCCGCGCTATGGAGATCATTGAAGAGCTTGAAACAACCAGACGTGGTGTCTACGGTGGAATCGTTGGTTATATCGACTTCACCGGAAACCTTGATACATGTATCGCCATTAGAACCGCTTTGCTATACAAAGGAACCGCCTATGTTCAGGCAGGTGCAGGTGTCGTTGCAGACTCAGATCCAGAATCAGAAAATCAAGAGTGCCGCAATAAAGCAGCGGCGGTATTAACCGCAGTTCATGCCGCTAATCGATTGGTGCAATCCCAATGAAAGAGTTTGTGCCTCTACTGATTTCTCTAGCTCTTGTATTTGGTTTAGTGGTGTTGATATCCAAGCGATTTAAACTCTCATCCCGATACGAACGCAAACCTCGACAACTCAACACCTGGAGCTCTTTGGATCATGGCATTGATCCAACGGTGGATGAGAAGCCATGAGTGTTTTAGATTCAATCATCGAAGGTGTGCGGGAGGATCTTGCTGCCAGACGTTTGTCTATGGCACAGTTACAAGAAGGCATAGAGGTTGCTCCGGCGGTTCGTGACTGTTTACCAAATTTATTAAGTGAAGAGATCTCATTGATCGCCGAAGTCAAGCGATCTTCACCGAGCAAAGGTGCGTTGGCCACTATCACCGACCCCGCCGGATTAGCTGCCCAGTATGAAGAAGCCGGTGCACATGTTGTGAGCGTTTTAACTGAGCAGCGTCGATTTGGTGGATCACTTGCTGATTTAGATGCGGTCAGAAAAGCGATAGATCTTCCGATTCTGCGTAAAGATTTTATGGTTGATGAGTATCAATTTTATGAAGCGCGCGCACATGGTGCAGATGTTGTATTGCTCATTGTTGCCGCCTTAAGCAAGTGCCAACTAGAGGATTACTTTCATCTGGCTAAAGAGCTCGGAATGAGATCCTTGATCGAGGTTCATACCCACGATGAGCTAGAACGTGCACTGGAGATTTCTCCTGACATTATTGGCGTGAATTCTCGCAACCTAAAAACTCTAGAGGTCGATGCTCGAGCATTTTCTGAGTTGATTCCACAGATTCCTATATCAATGGCACGAGTTGCAGAGTCTGGAATCTCAACCCGCCAAGAGGTTGCATTTGCTCAAGAGTGCGGTGCAACAGCGATTTTGGTTGGCGAGGCACTGGTTCGTTCTGGATCTCCATCAGTTGCGATCAACCAATTGCTCGGTAGGCTTTAACTATGAGCAGCGCAGGTCACTTCGGAGAGTACGGTGGACGTTTTGTTCCTGAAGCTTTGATCGGTGCCTTGAATGAGCTGGAGATCGCGCACAACACCGCGCAAAAGGATCCAGAGTTTTTAGCTGAACTTGCCGAGCTTCACAAGAGCTATACCGGTCGCCCAAGCATCATTACTGAGGCAAAGAGATTTTCTGAACATGCAGGTGGTGCACGAATCTTCCTTAAGCGAGAAGATCTCAACCACACCGGTTCCCACAAGATCAACAATGTTTTAGGTCAAGCCTTACTGACCAAGCGCATGGGCAAGAAGCGAATCATCGCCGAAACCGGTGCCGGTCAACATGGTGTTGCATCTGCAACGGCAGCTGCATTGATGGGGCTTGATTGTGTTGTGTACATGGGAGAAGAGGACACCCGTCGTCAAGCTCTCAACGTTGCACGCATGAAGTTGCTTGGCGCTGAGGTAGTTCCAGTTACTTCAGGATCACGCACCCTTAAGGATGCAATTAATGAGGCGATGCGTGATTGGGTTACTAATGTTGCAGATACACATTACTTACTAGGTACCGTTGCAGGTCCTCATCCCTTTCCAACCATGGTCCGTGACTTTCATAAGATCATCGGAGAAGAAGCGCGCGAACAGATGCTTGGTCTCACCGGAAGATTGCCAGATGCAATTTTGGCCTGTGTCGGCGGTGGATCAAATGCAATCGGTATTTTCAATGCATTTATTCCAGATAGCGATGTGCGACTGATTGGCCTAGAAGCAGGTGGTGATGGAGTCGAAACCGGACGTCACGCTGCAACTATTACAGGTGGTACCCCTGGAGTTCTTCACGGAACACGTTCCTATGTTTTGCAGGATGCCAACGGACAAACAATCGAGTCTCATTCAATCTCTGCTGGTTTAGATTATCCAGGCGTTGGCCCAGAACATGCATACCTGCATGACATTGGCAGAGCAGAGTATCGAGCGATCAATGATGATGCAGCGATGGCCGCCTTCTCATTGTTGAGCCGAACTGAAGGAATCATCCCTGCAATTGAAACTGCACATGCATTAGCTGGTGCAATCCTTGTTGGTAAAGAGCTTGGATCCGCTGCTAATTTGTTAATCAATCTTTCAGGTCGCGGAGATAAGGATGTCCAAACCGCCGCCGAGTACTTTGGAATTCCACTGTAATGACTCAACTTGATGCGGTTATGGCCAAGGTTCGGGATGAAAATCGCGCCGCTTTAATTGCATATATTCCAGCTGGTTTTCCCTCACAACAAGGATGCGCAAAGGCGATACAGGCGCTAGCTGTTGCTGGTGTTGATGCCATTGAAATTGGTTTTCCATATAGCGATCCAGTTATGGATGGTCCAGTAATTCAAGAGGCTGCTGAAATTTCTCTTAAAGGTGGAACAAGCGCCGCTGATGTGTTTGCCGCATTGAAGGTTGCAACAGATACCGGAGTTGCCGCCGTTGTGATGACATACTGGAATCCCATCGAGCGATATGGCGTTAATGAGTTTGCACAATCAATCGCAGACAATGGAGGATCGGGTGTGATTACACCGGATTTAACAATTGAAGAGTCTGATCGCTGGCTAGCCGCCACTGAAAAGAGCCAGATCAATCCAATTTATGTAGTGGCTCCAAGTACAAATGATTCCAGATTAGCCGATGTCACAGCAAAGACTGGTGGCTTTGTCTATGCAGCAAGTTTGATGGGGGTAACAGGAACTCGTACGAGCGTCTCATCTGATGCCAGCAACTTGGTTTCTCGTGTTCGCTCGGTGACAGATCTTCCTGTCTCTGTGGGCTTAGGTGTTTCAACGCGAGAGCAAGCAAAATCTGTTGCTGCTTATGCAGATGGCGTAATCGTAGGTTCAGCATTTATTAAATTATTGCTGGATGCTCAAAGCGAGCAAGAGGGGCTTGACGCGATCTCCCATTTAGCAAAAGAGCTTGCACAAGGAGTCCGCGAGGGACGATGAAAACTTTTCTTGTGAAAAACCAACCATGGATCACTTTGGTATCTAGATTGATACTAGGCGGAGTGCTTCTTGCTGCAGGCGGACTCAAGGTTGGAAAGCCAACTGAATCCGCAAATGCAACAGCCGCCTACAAAATCTTGCCTACAGAGCTAGCTCATTTAATTGGGTACGCCCTTCCATGGATTGAAGTAGCTATTGGCCTGCTCTTGATATTCGGAGTAATGGTCCGATACTCAGCAATTTTCAGCGGATTGCTGATGATCGTGTTTATCGGAGCGATTGCTTCTGTGTGGGCCAGAGGCATGCTTATTGATTGTGGCTGCTTCGGGGGCGGAGGAGAGATCGACCCTGCGCTGAAGTCTCAGGTACATCGCGCTTATTTCACAGAAATCATGCGGGATTTGGGGTTGGCTCTGTGCGCCCTTTATCTATACTTTTTCCCATACGGCAAGTTCAGTATTGAAAAATCAGCTCAACCAATCGAGGAGTAATAATGGCCAAGCAAGTTGCAAAGAGCACAGATAACACAACCCGTTGGATCGTGGTTGCGATGGTTTCCCTGGTTGTAGTTACAGGCGTTGTTTTCTCACTCTTTAGCCAAAACAGCAAGGAGAGCGCATCTCTTGCAGGCCTTGATGGCACAACACTGAGCTCAGCAATTACATCGACAATCGATACAACAAATGGCTCAGCGATCCTTTTTGATAATGGCGCGGCAACAACTATTGATGTCTGGGAAGATCCACAGTGTCCAGTTTGTAAGTACTTTGAGGATGCAAATGGCGAGTACCTCGATTCATTGATCCGCGAAAAGAAGGCAAATGTCCGATTCCATGTGCTCTCCTTCTTGGGGGATGAGTCGGTTCGTGCAGCTAATGCATCTTTCTGTGCAGCTGATGAAGCTCAGTATTTAGATTTCCACAAAGCCTTGTACAAGGTTCAATCTCCGCTGGAGAACTCTGGCTTCTGGAGCAATGAGACCCTTGTAAATATTGGAAAGAAAATTGGAATCAACTCCACACAATTTGAAAAATGTGTAACTGAAGGCCTAAAGGTTGATTTGGTTCAGGCTAACTCTGACTCAATGTCAAAGTTTGGAGTTCAAGGAACCCCAACAGTCTTTATCAATGGAAAGTTGTGGGAGCGCACACAGAACGCATTCTCACTTGATGAGTTCAGTTCTGCTGTCGAGGGCGCATAACTTTTGAGAGCATCTATTCCAACTCCAGCACAATCGGTGCTGGAGCTTGGGCCTTTAACCATTCACTATTACGCGTTATGCATCATCACCGGTATTGCAATAGCTATTTGGCTGGGTCATACACGTTTCAAGATTAAAACCGCTCAGGGTCAATCAGTTGTCTCGGAGGTCGCGATAGTTGCCGTTCCTTCAGGAATTATTGGTGGACGGATTTACCATGTGATCTCATCACCGAACGCTTACTTCGGTAGCGGAGGTGCACCTCTTGATGCCTTCAAGATTTGGGAGGGAGGTCTGGGAATTTGGGGTGCAATATCAATCGGATTGTTGGGTGCATATCTTCGCTATAGATCCCTGGCCCGCACTATGGAACTTCCATCCTTTGCAGTTTTTGCAGATGCGTTAGCTCCAGGAATTTTGTTAGCTCAAGCGATTGGGCGCTTTGGTAACTGGTTTAACGGTGAACTCTTCGGAAGGCCGCTAGATACTTGGTGGGCGCTAGAGATCCCAGCGCGATATCGCCCAAGTGGCTATTCACAATTTGAAACTTTTCATCCAACATTTTTATATGAGGCAATTTGGTGCACCGTAATTGCCTTTGTAATTCTAAAGTTTGGAAAGCCTTTGAAAGCGGGGCAGAGTTTTGCACTCTATGTTGCCGCTTACTGTCTCGGGCGTTTTTTCATTGAGTTGATTCGCATTGATTCTGCAAACACAATTGCAGGGCTTCGTGTAAATCTCTGGGTGAGCGTGGCTGTTGGAGCAGGGGCAGCGCTCTATTTTGCCCGCGCCTCAAAAAGGATTGAGTAAGAGTCGGGTAGGCTCTTTGCTATGAGTTTGGAAGAGATCTATAAAAGAAATCTTGAGCATCGCACCCATCGTGCCGGCTGGCTTCGTGCCGCAGTTTTGGGTGCAAATGATGGTCTCGTTTCAACTGCAGCGTTAATGATTGGTGTTGCTGCAGCAGGTAAGCAGGATCTAATCACCACCGCTGGAGTCGCAGGTATTTCTGCAGGCGCAATGTCGATGGCAATAGGTGAGTACATCTCAGTACGTTCGCAAAATGATATTGAAGAGTCGGATCGAAATCTTGAGATCGCGCATTTAGCTGCTGATCCCGAGGGCGAACTCCAAGAATTGCAGCAGATTTACATCGGTAGAGGTTTGACTCCCGCACTTGCATTGCAGGTAGCCCTAGAAATGCATCGCAAAGATGCCCTTGAAGCTCATCTTCGTGATGAGTTAGGCCAACACCCAAGCACCAAGGCCCGTCCAGTTCAGGCCGCCTTCGCATCGGCAATCTCATTCACACTTGGCGGATTAATTCCATTTGCTGGAGCATTCGCCCCAACACTAGGCACCAAGGCGTGGAGCATCGTCGCCTTTACCCTTGCAGGGTTGGTCCTCACCGGCGTGGTCTCAGCCAAGACAGCGGGCTCAAAGCTGCTCTCACCAACTCTTCGCGTACTGATCGGCGGATCTTTAGGCATGGCGATCACCGCTGGAATTGGAAAGATTGCCGAGATCTCAGGGCTCTAATTACCTCTCTTATTGCTACCATTTCGCCCTAAGCACTGAGCACCACGGGCCAAGGATGTCCCTTTACATGTAAGGACAAATCCGTAGGAGCGCGCCCATGGCAGTTGCATCCAATTATCCACAAGCACAGGGACTCTATGACCCTGCTCAGGAACATGATGCTTGTGGTGTTGCAATGGTTGCAACGCTCAACAAGGTTGCAACCCACCACATCGTTTCACAAGCGCTGACCGCTCTTCGCAATATGGAACACCGCGGCGCATCAGGTGCTGAACCAGATAGCGGTGATGGTGCAGGAATTCTCATTCGAATCCCAGATGCTTACTTTCAAGCCGTAGTTGATTTCAAACTTCCAAAGGCAGATGCCTATGCAACAGGAATCGCTTTTATCTCAAAGGGTGCAGATGTAAAGGGTGAGATCGCACAGCTTGCCGATGAAGAGGGCTTAATTGTTGTCGGATGGCGCGAAGTGCCGGTTAACCCTTCATCATTGGGAAAGACCGCGTTATCTGTGATGCCAGATTTCCACCAACTCTTTATCGCCGGTAAGAATGGTGAAACTGGAGTTGCTCTTGACCGTCTGGCATTTTGTTTACGCAAACGCGCAGAACATGATTTAGATCTGTACTTTCCTTCTCTATCTTCACAGACAATTGTTTACAAAGGAATGCTTACAACTGGTCAGCTCGAAGAGTTTTTCCCAGAGCTTTCAGATGAGAGAGTTGTTTCACCGTTAGCGCTAGTGCACTCACGGTTTTCCACCAATACATTTCCATCCTGGCCACTGGCCCACCCATACCGTTTCATCGCCCACAACGGCGAGATTAATACCGTTAAGGGAAATCGCAATTGGATGCGCGCTCGCGAATCCTTGTTGCAAAGCGATCTGATTCCTGGTGACTTAAAGCGTTTATTCCCCATCGTTGAAATGTCAGGCTCTGATTCAGCATCATTTGATGAAGTACTAGAGCTCCTGTATCTCGGAGGACGTTCACTTCCACATGCAGTGTTAATGATGATTCCTGAGGCGTGGGAAAACCATGCCACCATGCCGCAGAATCGTCGCGATTTTTACGCCTTCCATGCATCAATGATGGAGCCATGGGATGGTCCTGCATGTGTCACTTTCACAGATGGACACCAAGTTGGTGCAGTACTTGATCGCAATGGTTTACGTCCATCACGTTACTGGGTCACTAAGGATGGAATGGTTGTTCTCGCATCCGAGGTTGGCGTTCTAGATATTCCAGCTGAAAATGTTGAGCGTAAAGGTCGTTTGCAACCAGGCAAGATGTTCTTAGTTGATATTGAACAAGGTCAAATCATTGAAGATGGCGAGATCAAAGATGGTCTAGCCAACGCAGCACCGTACGGTGATTGGTTGCATGCTGGAATTATCAAGCTGAGCGAGCTGCCTTCTCGCGAGCACATTGTTTACCCCCATGCATCTGTTGTTAGAAGACAGCGCGCATTTGGTTACACCGAAGAGGATCTACGAATCTTGGTAACGCCAATGGCAAAGAGCGGCATGGAGCCACTTGGTTCAATGGGTACAGATACACCCATCGCCGCGTTATCCGATAAGCCACGACTAATCTTTGATTACTTTTCACAACTCTTTGCTCAAGTTACAAATCCACCTTTAGATGCAATCCGTGAAGAGCTTGTCACAAGCCTTGGAACATCAATGGGGCCCGAGCACAATCTTTTGGATCCAGGACCAAGCAGTTGTCGTCAAATCTCCTTAGCATTCCCGGTTATTGATAATGATGAACTTGCAAAGATTATTCACGTAAATGCCGATGGAGATCATCCTGGTTTGAGTGCGCACGTCATCAGAGGATTATTCAGTATCGCTGATGGGGGAGACTTATTACGTGAACGTCTCAACGAGATCAAAGCCGAAGTCTCACAAGCAATTAGTGATGGCGCACGAATTATTGTTTTATCTGATCGCGATGGGGATGCTGAAAACGCGCCGATTCCGTCTTTGCTTTTAACATCTGCAGTTCACCATCACCTGATCCGAGAGAAAACTCGAACATCAGTAGGTCTTGTTGTAGAAGCCGGAGATGTTCGTGAAGTTCACCATGTTGCGCTGTTGATTGGTTATGGAGCAGCGTGTGTTAATCCATATCTTGCAATGGAGTCTGCAGAGGATCTTGTACTTCAAGGCGTGATTACAGGCATCACTCCTGAAAAGGCTGTTAAAAACTTGATTAAGAGCTTGGGCAAGGGTGTTCTTAAGGTGATGTCCAAGATGGGCATCAGCACAATCGCTTCTTACACAGGTGCGCAGGTCTTTGAAGCTATTGGCTTGTCACAAGAGGTTGTTGATGAGTACTTCGCCGGAACAACATCTCGACTTGGTGGAGTGTCACTGGATGTTATTGCTCAAGAAACAATCGCGCGCCATCACATCGCATATCCACCTGGGGGAGAAGTACCGGGCACAAGGCGTTTGCCTATTGGCGGCGAGTATCAGTGGCGTCGCGAAGGCGAGCCACACCTATTTGACCCAGAGACTGTCTTTGCTTTGCAGCACTCAACACGCAATAAGCGTTATGACGTCTTCAAGCGATATACAGATCGAGTTAATGAGCAGAGCAAACGGTTGATGACCTTGCGTGGCTTGTTCCAATTTAAAGATGGTGTAAACCCTGCGATTTCCGTTGATGAGGTTGAGCCAATCAGTGCGATCATCAAGCGTTTCTCAACAGGTGCCATGTCTTATGGTTCTGTCTCTGCAGAGGTTCACGAGACCTTGGCTATCGCTATGAACCGTATAGGTGGAAAATCCAATACCGGCGAAGGCGGAGAAGAGCCAGAGCGTTTTATTACAATGGCAAATGGTGATTCGAAGCGATCTGCAATTAAGCAAGTGGCATCAGGACGTTTTGGTGTAACCAGTAATTACTTGGTTAATAGCGATGACATTCAAATCAAAATCGCACAAGGCGCAAAGCCTGGCGAGGGCGGCCAGTTGCCGGGTAACAAGGTTTATCCATGGATTGCTAAGGCACGTTATTCAACACCTGGCGTGGGACTTATTTCACCTCCGCCGCATCATGATATTTATTCAATCGAAGATCTGGCACAACTTATCCATGATCTAAAGAATGCGAACAAGAATGCACGTGTGCATGTAAAGCTGGTTGCTGAAGTTGGTGTTGGCACAGTTGCAGCAGGTGTTTCCAAGGCTCACGCAGATGTTGTTTTGATTTCAGGTCATGATGGCGGAACCGGTGCTTCACCTCTTACTTCACTCAAGCATGCAGGTGCACCTTGGGAGCTAGGTCTAGCTGAAACTCAACAGACTTTGCTGCTCAACGGTTTACGTGATCGCATCGTTGTACAGACAGATGGACAGCTTAAGACTGGGCGCGATGTTGTTATCGCAGCCCTGCTTGGGGCGGAGGAGTATGGATTTGCAACAGCACCACTCGTTGTTTCTGGTTGCATCATGATGCGCGTGTGTCATCTAGATACATGTCCAGTAGGTGTTGCAACGCAAAATCCAGAGCTTCGCAAGAAGTTCAGCGGTAAACCAGAATTTGTTGAAACCTTTTTCGAATACATTGCAGAAGAGGTTCGTGAAATCCTGGCACAGCTTGGTTTCAGAACACTTCAAGAGGCGATAGGTCATGTCGAGTACCTAGATACTCGCAAGGCGGTTGATCACTGGAAGGCATCAGGGCTAAATCTTGAACCATTATTAGTTCGCCCAGATGTAGAGAGCGCATTACACAACACCGTTAAGCAGGATCATGGTTTGGATGCTGCTTTGGATCACAAGTTAATTGAACTTGCCCAACCCGCCTTAACAAATGGTGAAGCGGTAAAAATCGATCTACCTGTTCGAAATGTTAACCGCACCGTCGGAACGATGCTGGGTGCCGAAGTAACACGAAAGTATGGCGCTGAAGGTTTACCTGCCGGAACGATTGATGTCACCCTGCATGGGTCAGCTGGTCAATCTCTGGGTGCATTCATACCTCGTGGTGTTGCGATCCGTCTATATGGAGATTCCAATGATTACGTGGGTAAGGGAATATCAGGTGGACGTGTCGTAGTTCGTCCTGATGTAAAAGCGACCTTTCCATCTCAAGAGAATGTGATTGCAGGAAATGTGATCGGCTACGGTGCTACTGCTGGTGAAATCTTTATCCGCGGAGTAGTGGGAGAGCGTTTCTGCGTTCGTAACTCAGGTGCGTTAGCAATCGTTGAAGGTATCGGAGATCACGGATGCGAGTACATGACCGGTGGAACCGTTGTAGTCCTCGGCCGTACCGGTCGAAACATTGCGGCGGGTATGTCTGGTGGCCGAGCATTTGTTTTGGATCTTGATGCCGCCAATGTAAATGCTGACATGGTGGATGTTCTCGCTGTTCCTGAGGATCAAAAGGAAATCCTTAAGGACCACATCTCAAAATACTTTGCCGAAACAGGTTCTGAAATCGCGCAAGGGTTGTTGAAGGACTGGGACAAGAGCGTTGCTCGAATCTCATTAATCATGCCACGTGACTATGCGCGTGTACTTGCGGCAATGGAGCGGGCAACACGTGAAGGTCTACCGATTGATGCACTAGTGATGGAGGTAGCAGCAAATGGCTGATCCAAAGGGCTTTATGACAACGCCACGCGAAACTCCAAAGCGTCGCCCAGTCGATGTTCGCATCAAAGATTGGCATGAAGTGTATGAACCACAGAGCTTTGAACATCTTCAAAAGCAAGCTGGGCGTTGCATGGATTGCGGTATTCCTTTTTGTCACAATGGCTGCCCGCTCGGAAATTTAATTCCTGAATGGAATGATTTGATGTACCGCGGCGATAAGAATGAAGCTATCGACCGCCTGCATGCAACTAATAACTTTCCAGAGTTCACCGGTCGTTTATGCCCGGCACCGTGTGAAACAGCATGTGTTGTCGGAATTAATCGCGACGCGGTAACAATCAAGCAGATCGAGCTTCGCACAATTGAAGAGGCTTTTGGCGCGGGAAATGTAAAGCCAATGGCACCAGATCGCCTTACGGGTAAGACGATCGCCGTTATTGGATCAGGCCCAGCTGGTTTAGCTGCTGCACAGCAATTAACACGAGCCGGTCACACAGTTGCTGTGTACGAGCGTGCGGACAAGATCGGTGGTCTGTTGCGCTACGGAATTCCTGAGTTCAAAATGGAAAAGCACATTCTTGATCGTCGCTTAGAACAAATGGAGAAAGAGGGAACTCGTTTCCGTCCTGGTGTAGATGTTGGAACTGAGTTAACAGGATCTGATCTGCGAAAGAAGTACGACGCAGTAGTTCTAGCTGTTGGTTCAACCCAGTGGCGTGATCTTTCAATTAAGGGTCGCGAACTCAAGGGTATTTATCAAGCGATGGAGTTCTTGCCATGGGGCAACAAGCAGGCACTTGGTGAAATTGAAACTCCGCCGATCAATGTTGCAGGAAAGCATGTTGTAATCCTTGGCGGTGGAGACACGGGTGCGGATTGCTTAGGAACATCTATCCGTCAAGGCGCTGCAAGTGTTACTCAACTTGAGATCATGCCTCGCCCAAGTGATGAGCGTCCATCAGGTCAACCATGGCCGACATACCCAATGATTTATCGCGTATCTAGCGCACATGAGGAAAAGGACAACCGAATCTTCTCCGTCAGCACTGAAGAGTTCTTGGGGGATGGCAACGGAAATCTACGCGCTATCAAGATTGTGGAGACTGAGTTTATTAATGGAAAGTTTGAGCCGGTTGCTGGATCTGAAAAAGAGATTCCATGTGACTTTGTATTCATGGCGATGGGCTTTACTGGTCCAGAAAAATCATCATTGATAACACAGCTAGAGGTACAGCTCGATGATCGTGGAAATATCAAGCGCGATGAAAACTTCCAAACAACTGAAGAAGGAATCTTTGTTGCTGGTGATGCTGGACGCGGTCAATCATTGATCGTGTGGGCAATTGCTGAAGGACGTAGTGCAGCAGCAGCTGTTGATAGATATCTCACGGGGCGCACACAACTTCCTGCACCGATTGCGCCAACTGACCGCCCACTAATGGTTTAAGGTAGAGACATGCGTAGAGCGAAAATTGTGTGCACGATGGGTCCAGCGGTTGAATCTCCCGAAAAGGTAAAGGAGTTGATCGAAGCGGGCATGAATATGGCCCGTTTAAACCTTTCCCATGGTGGTTACGATGAACATCAAAACCGCCTCGATCGTGTTCGTGAGGCTGCAAAGGCGGCAGGACAACCTGTTGCAATTCTTGTCGATCTACAAGGTCCAAAGATTCGTTTAGCCCGTTTTGCAAATGGTCCACATGAGTTAGAGCGTGGCGATATCTTCACAATTACAGTTGATGAGGTTGAAGGTACTAAAGAGCGTGTTGGTACTACCTACAAAGGTTTACCGGGGGATTGCAAGCCAGGAGATCGCATTCTGATCGATGATGGCAAGGTAACTGTCGAAGTTGTTGAAGTTAAGGGCAATGATGTTGTAACTAAGGTTATTCAGCCAGGTGCGGTTAGCAACAACAAGGGAATTAACCTTCCTGGTGTTGCAGTATCAGTTCCAGCGCTCTCTGAAAAAGACAAAGAAGATCTTCGTTGGGGACTTCGAGCAGGTGCTGATTTCATCGCGCTCTCATTTGTTCGAAACGCTGCAGATATTAAAGATGTGCATGCGATCATGGATGAGGTTGGTTTCCGTATCCCGGTCATTGCAAAGATTGAAAAGCCACAGGCTGTAGAAAATCTTGAAGAGATCGTTGCTGCCTTTGATGGCATCATGGTTGCTCGTGGTGATCTTGGTGTAGAGCTTCCCATTGAAGAGGTCCCACTTGTTCAAAAGCGTTGTATTGAGTTAGCACGTGAAGCTGCGAAGCCTGTAATTGTGGCAACTCAGATGTTGGATTCAATGATTACTAATTCATCTCCAACACGTGCAGAAGCCACAGATTGTGCCAATGCGGTACTTGATGGAGCCGATGCGTTGATGTTGTCAGGTGAAACATCTGTTGGTGCCTTTGCAATTGAAGCTGTTAAGACAATGGCTCGCATCATCGCCCGCACCGAAGAGGGTGGCTTTGAAATGATCCGTGCATTACGCACAACTCCAAAGACTAAGGGTGGTGCCATTACACGTGCCGCAGCTGAAGTAGGCGCAATTGTTGGCGCAAAGTACTTAGTTACCTTTACCCAATCAGGTGATTCAGCTCGCCGTATGGCACGTTTGCGCTCACCAATTCCAATTCTTGCCTTCACTCCAGAAGTTGGAACATACAACCGTCTCGCCTTGTCATGGGGTGTCGAGCCAGAGGTTACGCCCATGGTTAAGCACACCGATGAGATGGTGAAGCAGGCAGATACCTTATTAATTCAATCTGGCCGAGCAGTCGTGGGTGAAAATGTAGTGATAGTCGCAGGCTCACCTCCAGGAATCCCTGGGTCAACTAACGCTATGCGTGTGCACGTTGTTGGAGATGCTGTTGGTGGAGTCGTAGCGGCATACCGCTAAGATTGCTCCACGATCAGCCTCGGTACTCCAACGGTAGAGAGGGCAGTCTCAAACACTGCATAGTGTCGGTTCGAATCCGACTCGGGGCACGTTACTCAAAAAGTTCTGGAAGGTGAATCGACTATGGCTGTTCGAATTCTCGTTGCAGAAGATGAAACATTAATCCGCATGGACCTTGTAGAAATGTTGCAAGGTGCTGGGTATGAGGTGGTTGCACAAGCAACCAACGGTCAAGAAGCAATTGATTTGGCTAATGAACATAAGCCGGATCTAGCTATTCTCGATGTGAAAATGCCGATTCTCGATGGAATATCAGCAGCTGAAAAAATAATTGAAATCGCACCAGTGTTAATGCTGACCGCTTACTCTCAAAAAGAGTTGGTAGATAGAGCCCGCGATGCAGGTGTAATGGCATATGTAGTTAAGCCATTTACTATCGGAGATTTAATGCCGGCGATTGAAATCGCAATTAGCCGTCACACTCAAATGAAATCATTGGCAGCAGAGGTTGCAGATCTCCATGATCGCCTTGAGACAAGAAAGCTGATAGATCGCGCCAAGGGTCTATTAATGAAAGCCCTTAACCTTTCAGAGCCCGAGGCTTTTTCCTGGATACAAAGAGCCGCGATGGATCGCAGATTGACGATGAAAGAGGTCGCCGAAGCGGTGGTTAACCCCAACGCCGTGCCTGAGAAGTAACCACTCATCTGTCTCATCTATTGATATCGCAATCCCATTTATAACGAAACCGAGACCATCTAGGCTGGAATCCACCTTGTCTAAGGCTCACCCCTGGCATTACTCTTTCTGCCTCCCTGTCCCGGGACACAAGAACAGGAAAGGCACTACATATGAAGAACTACAAGTTCGTATCAGTTAGCGCCGTGATTGCACTTGCTCTAGGCACCACTTTTGCAGTGGCTCCAGCAGCAAACGCTAAAGCACGTGTTGCGACTATCGCATTTCAAGGTCCACTAACTGGTGAAGAAGCTCAGGTTGGTATTGATGAGCTCAACGGCGTTAAGTACGCAGTTGCGTTGTTCAATGCAAAGTACAAGGGCAAGATCCAGGTAAACATTGTTCAGGTTGATGATCAAGGAAGCGGAACAGAAGCAGCAAAGGTTGCTCCTGGAACTGCATCAAACAAGAAGATCATTGGTCTTGTAGGACCTGCGTACTCAGGTGCAACAATTGCATCTCTACCTTTCTACAAGCAGACAAATCTTCCTTTGATCTCACCTTCAGCTACACGCGTATCAATTACAGATCCAGCACAGGGCCTTATTGGTTTCCCTGTGTTCCACAGAATCCCTGTAACTGATCGTGTTCAAGGTCCAGCGCTATACAAGCTGGCAACAAAGGGCGTTGCATCACCAAAGGTATTCGTTATTGACGATCAGTCACCATACGGTGTTGGTCTAGTTGATTACATGAAGCTTGGTGGAGCAGTACTTGCTGGACAAGACAGCGTGCCAGACAAGACAACTGACTGGTCTGCATCAATCTCTAAGGTTAAGTCAGCAAATGCAAACGTAGTTATCTTCACTGGTTACTACGCACAAGCTGCAACTCTTTACCGTCAACTTCGTGACTCAGGCTATACAGGAGTTCTTGCTGGTGGAGACGGTGTTCTCAGCCCAGGAATTTTGACTCTTGCAAGCGCATCAATCCTTGAGGGAGTTCGTCTGACAGCTGGAACTGTTCCACTATCAGAGATCGATCCAAAGATCGAAGCAGACTTCAAGAAGAAGATGAAGGTATCTTCAGGTACATACGCTGCAGAATCAATTGATGCTGCAAACGTATTCCTAGGATGTATTGCTAAGGGTGTAGCTACACGCGACGCAATGTTGAAGTGCGTAAAGGCCTTCAAGGGTAAGTCAATCTCAGGCAGCCCACTTTCATTTGACCGCAATGGTGATACAGCAGGTGGCGTAATGAACGGATTTGAAATCAAGTCTGGCGCTATCAAGTACACAGGTGGAGTAAAGTAATAATTGTTTAGTCATCGACTAAACAAATAGGCTTCACACACAGCACCTGGTAAGCAATTACCAGGTGCTGTGCACTTAATATCTGATATTTGAATCAAATGATTAGAAAGCGGCGATGTGTTAAGTAACTTTCAAGATCAATTCCCCTCTTTGACCGTTGGTGGTCTCAGCCTTGGTTTCATCTATGTGATGATTGCTTTGGGCTACACCATGGTTTATGGAGTGCTTCGAATGATCAATTTTGCAAACTCTGAAATTTTTATGTACGGAACCTTCGCCTCGATTCTCATAGTTCGAGATGTATTCGGCTTCACCCAACAATCGGAGCCGGCAACCGGCTTACGTCTTATCTGGATTCTTTTCCTCTGCTTACTTGCATCAATGTTTATGTCGGGAATTCTCTCCGTACTTCTTGAACTTGTTGCATATCGACGATTGAGAAATCGTGGTTCTAACAAACTAGCTCCGCTAATTTCTGCCATTGGAATGTCAATCGTTCTTGCAGAGTTCATGCGCATCCTGACTGATTCACGGTATGTGGGTAGCCCGCGCGTGATGGAGAAGAAAACGCTAGCTGCGCCATTTGGTCTCGAGCTACGTTTAGACAACGTGATAATTGTTGTATCCGGTTTAGTTTTATTTATTGCTTTAAGTCAATTCGTTAAGCGCACACGCCTAGGAAAGGCGATTCGTGCAGTATCAATGAATGAGGATGCCTCTCGTTTAATGGGAGTTAATTTAAACCTTGTAGTCTCGGGTACTTTTCTAGTCGGAGGCTTAATGACTGGAGCCGCTGGCTTCTTCTACATCTTAAAGTATGAAAACACATCCTTTAATATTGGCTTCGAATTAGGAATTGCAGCGTTCACCGCGGCGATTCTGGGCGGTATTGGAAATATCAAGGGCGCGTTTTATGGTGGAATCGGCCTTGGCTTAATTGAGACCTATGCATCCTTCTTCCTTGGTACTCAATGGAAGGCCGTAACAGTCTTTGTGATTTTAGTGGTGGTTCTATATTTCAGGCCGAATGGTGTATTCGGCGAAGCGATCACGCAATCGAGGGCATAAATGATAAATCTGAGAGATGCAGGAGCGGATTTTTGGGAGCGCTCAGGTAGACCTGTTCGCGTATTGATCGCACTCGGTGCAATCGCAGCGGCTGCCTCACTCCCATTCTTGGGCGGCACAATTTTAAATACACCAATTGCTGATTACGGTTCAGTTCTGGTTTTCCCTATTGCAATCTTTGTGATCATGGCTCTTGGCTTAAATATCGTGATTGGAAAGAGTGGTCTTCTGGATCTTGGATATGTAGCCTTCTTTGCAATCGGTGCATACACGATGGGCTTGCTCGGAACAAAGACAGGGTTGAACACGTGGGAGATTCTCCCAATTGGTATCGCGATGGCGATGTTTGCCGGCCTCATTCTTGGCGTCCCTGCTTTGAGACTTCGTGGTGATTACCTTGCCATTATTACCTTGGGTTTTGGTGAAATTGTTCGCATTACTGCGCTGAACCTGACTTCAATTGGTGGAGCAAATGGAATCGTTGGCGTGCCAACACCGCCCACGATCTTTGGGCTGGAGTACACCTTTGATAATCACAGACTGTACTTCTGGACATTCCTCATCATCATTCTCCTTACAATCTGGATGATCCGTAGACTTTCGGCTAGACGTCCAGGGCGTGCTTGGGAATCAATTCGCCAAGACGAGGATGCTGCAGAGTTGATGGGTGTACCAACCTTCAAATACAAGATCTGGGCCTTCGTTTTAGGCGCTTCAGTAGGTGGAGCAGCGGGTGTTCTTTATGCCTCAAAGACTTTGTTTATTTCACCAGATAACTTCACACTGCAAGTGTCAATCTTGATTCTTGCTTGCGTAGTTTTTGGCGGAATGGGAAATATCTGGGGAGTTATTTTGGGAGCGGTAGTTCTTGGATATCTACCAGATCGCATCCGTTTTCTTTCTGATGCGCGACTCCTAGTCTTCGGTGCTGTTCTTGTAATCATGATGAATCTTCGCCCTGATGGTTTGTTACCACGAAAGAAGCGCGAGAAGGCACTTCCAGGAAAGGCGACAGAATGACAAACAGTGTTCTATCTCTAGAGAATGTCACAATCAAATTTGGCGGTGTTGTTGCCCTCAATGATGTGAGTTTTGATATCAAGGAGAAGGAGATTCTTGGCCTGATTGGTCCAAACGGTGCAGGCAAGACCACTGTCTTTAATGTCATCACCGGTGTGTATCAAGTTACGAGCGGAGACATCAATTTTCTTGGGCGCTCACTAAAGGGTAAGAAGAGGTACAAGATTACCCGTGGTGGTATTGCTCGTACTTTTCAAAATATTCGCCTATGGGGGGATATGACCGCACTTGAGAATGTGATCACTGCAACTGATACTCATAAGAAGTCGGGTCTACTCAGCGGATTATTCGGTATGCCAGTATCTCGCCGAGAAGAAAAAGGTGATCGAGCAAGAGCTCAAGAGATTTTAGATTTTATTGGGATCGGAGAATATGCCGATCGCTTGGCGAAGAACTTACCGTACGGTGTTCAGCGTCGACTAGAAATCGCAAGAGCTCTAGGAACAAAGCCTAAGTTGTTGCTATTAGATGAACCAGCTGCGGGCTTTAACCCAGCTGAAAAAATCGAGTTAGCTCAAACGATTCGTAAGATCAGAGATGCCGGTTATACGGTCCTTTTGATTGAACATGACATGTCACTCGTCATGGGCGTATCGGATCGAGTGGTGGTCATTGATTTCGGTCAAAAGATTGCCGATGATCTTCCAGCTGTTGTACAAAATGATAAGCGTGTAATTGAAGCCTACCTAGGAGTACCTGACGATGCGTCTTGAAGTTAAAAACCTCCATGTACATTACGGAAAAATCGAAGCTATTAAAGGCATCTCGGTTGTCGTCAATGAAGGCGAAATAGTTACCCTTATTGGTGCCAATGGTGCAGGTAAGACAACTACCTTGAAAACCATTTCGGGTCTTCGACCAGTTAGTTCTGGGTCGATTACATTTGATGGCCAAGACATCTCAAAAATGGCAGCACATGATCGAGTTCGATTGGGTATATCTCAAGCACCCGAAGGGCGTGGAATCTTCTCTGGCATGACTGTGCTTGAGAATCTAGAAATGGGAAAGTATCACCTGAAGATGCGCAAGTCGGAGATTGCGACAGATTTAGAGAGAATTTACGACTTGTTCCCACGTCTCAAGGAGCGCGCATTCCAAGCAGGCGGAACTTTGTCAGGTGGAGAGCAGCAGATGCTTGCAATTGGTCGCGCTCTTATGGCACGCCCAAAGGTACTTCTTCTTGATGAGCCTTCAATGGGATTAGCACCTCAAATGATTGCCAATATCTTCAGAATCATCACCGAGATTAATAAGCAAGGCGTGACAATTCTTTTGGTTGAACAGAATGCTCAACAAGCACTCTCTCGCGCTCACCGAGCATATGTATTAGAGACTGGATCAATCACAAAAGAAGCTAAAGCGAGTGAGTTGCTCAATGACCCACATGTCAAGGCTGCATATCTTGGAACGGGTGCTCACGAGATTTTCTAATGTAACTCTTGCAAAAAGAGGATCAAACTCTTTCGGCAAGAATCATGCAGGTGATACGGGCGGTGCAGGTGCGCTGTCCGTTTTCATTTGTAATCACGATATCCCAGCAGCACAGGGTTTTGCCGATTGAAACTGCGGTTGCAACTCCGGTAACAACCCCTGTTGCCGTTGCTTTGTGGTGAGTGGCATTGATGTCGATTCCGACGATCATGCGATTTGCACCGGCGTTGAGCTGTGTACCGATAGAGCCAAGACTTTCCGCTAACACAACATTTGCTCCACCATGAAGAATGCCCATGGGTTGAGTGTTTCCTTCAACTGGCATCGTTCCAACAAGTCTTGTTAATGAAGCCTCTGTGATCTCGATACCCATCTTTTTATCAAGGGCACCGCTGCCACGCTCTTTAATAATTGAAAGATAATCTGGTTCAGTCATGGGCAGAGTCTAACTGGCACTCTACGATGCATCCATGACCAAGCGCCTATTACTTATCGATGGGCATTCCATGGCGTATCGGGCTTTTTTCGCATTACCAGCCGATAACTTCACTACTGCTCAGGGTCAGCACACCAATGCTATTTATGGTTTTGCAACCATGTTGCTGTCTTTGCTCAGCAGTGAAAAACCAACCCACGTGGCGGTGGCCTTTGATGTGTCGCGCAAGACCTTTCGATCTGAGATTTTCCCTGATTACAAAGCAAATCGTGCAAAAACCCCAGACGAGTTTCGTTCACAGATGTCCTCTCTACATGAACTCGTCACCGCTTTTGGTATCTCAACCTTTGAGGTTGAAGGTTTTGAGGCGGATGACATCATCGCGACCATCGCAAAGCAGGCAGAGCGCGAGGGAGCTGAAGTTCTTATCTGTACTGGCGATCGCGATTCATTCCAGTTAGTAAATGAGAAAACCACCGTGCTTTATCCAAAGCGGGGGGTTAGCGATCTTGCACGAATGACGCCAGATGCGGTTCAGGAAAAGTATGGGATGTCTCCGGAGCAGTATCCAGATTTTGCAGCGTTACGCGGCGACCCCAGTGACAACCTTCCATCTGTACCTGGAGTTGGAGAAAAGACTGCTGCAAAGTGGGTGGTCGAATTCGGTTCATTACATGAACTGATTGCAAATATCGACAAGCTCGGTGGCAAGGTAGGTCAGTCCTTGCGGGATTCAGTCAATGATGTCATTCGCAATCGCGAGTTAACCCAATTGGTTGCAAATGTTCCGTTGGAGCTAAGCATCGATGCATTGGCATGGAGCGGAGTAGATGAGAACAACACCAACCCGCTCTTTGAAAAACTCGAATTCAAAACCCTCAAAGATCGCATGAAACCAATTCTTTTGAAATCCAATTCAAAAGCAGCCGAACCAGCACTTGAACTTTTTGCAACAGAGATCGCCGAAGGCGTGCTCACTCCGACAGAGGTTTCAGAGAGGATAGCCAAGCACCTAGGTGATATTGCAATTGCTTATCAATTGGTAGATGAAAAACTTCATAGATATGCAGTTGCGTTAACCACCGATGAAGTCTTCCTAGTCCATTCTGCCGAGATGGGAGAGTGGGCTACAGATGCTGGTGTTTCAAAGATCGCACATGATGCAAAGAGCCTTGCGCGAATAAATGGCTTAACGGGCATTACCTTTGACACATCCCTTGCTGCGTACTTGGTTAACCCAGGCGTGCGCGCGCAAGAGCTCAAAGACATTCAGGAACGTTGGGGCGATGGTTCTGCTATCAATCAGAGATCTGCAGAGCAGGAGCTTTTAACCTCTGCCCGCGCGATGTTTACCCTCAGGGACTCTCTGACTCGCGAATTAAAGGAGCGAGATTTGTGGGAGCTATATACAACCATGGAGCTTCCTGTTGCAGATCTTCTGGCAGGCATGGAATCCATTGGAATCTCTGTCAATAGAAAAGAGTTGGAAACCCTGGCCGCCTTTTTTGAGGGAGAGGTCAAACGTGAGACCAAATCGGCCCATGATGCCGTTGGCCACGAGTTCAATGTTGCCTCGCCAAAACAATTACAGGTTGTCTTGTTTGATGAGTTAAAACTTCCCAAAACAAAGAAGATTAAAACCGGTTATACGACCGATGCTGAAAGTTTGGATTGGCTGCATCAAAAGAGCGGTCACCCGGTTTTGACATCGCTGCTACGAATTCGGGAAACAAAGAAGTTGGGAACAACGGTCGAGGGCTTGATTGCAGAGATAGCCAAGGATGGACGGATTCACACCCACTTCCAACAAACGGTTGCCGCAACAGGTCGCCTTTCATCTACTGGACCAAACCTACAAAACATTCCAGTTCGTACTGAAGAGGGCAGAAAGATTCGTAACTGCTTCACAGTAGGAAAAGGTTATGTTGCATTATTAACCGCTGATTACAGTCAGATTGAAATGCGCATCATGGCTCACCTGTCACATGATGAGAAATTGTTAGCTGCTTTTGCATCTGGTGAGGATTTACACGCCACGGTTGCTGGACTTGTATTTGGTGTTAAACCCTCTGAGGTTGACCCTGAAATGCGTCGTCAAATGAAGGCGATGTCATATGGATTAGCGTATGGACTTTCATCCTACGGTTTAGCGGCGCAACTAGATATCTCACCTCCGGCAGCACAACAGTTAATGGATACCTACTTTGAACGCTTTGGTGGAATACGAGATTACTTAAAGACCGTTGTTGAGGATGCACGCAAGGTCGGGTACACCGAAACAATCATGGGCCGCCGCCGTTATTTGCCAGATTTAATGCATGACAATCGCCAGCGTCGCGAAGTAGCAGAGCGCATGGCTCTTAACGCTCCTATTCAGGGATCTGCAGCTGACATCATCAAGGTTGCAATGCTTAATGTTCATCGAGCGATTGAAAGAGAGAAGTTGAAATCTAGATTGCTTCTACAGATTCATGATGAGTTGATTTTGGAAGTTGTCAACGGTGAAGAGGAGAAGATCACTGATCTCGTGAAGCGCGAGATGGGTTCTGCCTACCCACTTAAAGCGCCACTAGATGTGAATGCAGGGCTTGGCCTTACTTGGCATGAGGCCGCACACTAATTACTTAACTTCGTTTGAGTTATCTTTCATAGCAAGAAGATCCTCTTCATCAGTTGGAACATCATTTGCAGCGCTTAATCGTCCGCGACCGATAGACAAGATGATTAGCCCAATAAAAATCATAACTGGCAACATGGCTAAACCAACACGTGGAGAAAAAATTTCAGATACAACGCCACCAACAGCTGCACCTACAGCCATGAAGGTTCCTTCAACGCTCCAAATCCAACCGAGTGAAGATGTTTGTGTACCTTTTGGACGCACCGCTTCCAACACCTCAAAGTAGAAGACTTGAACCGCACCACCCAAGAAACCTATGCATGCGCCAAATAGCGCCATGCTCCAATCTGGATATGTAAATGCGATCGGTATACATGCGATCAACCACAGGAGATAGGCAAATCGCAGAGCAGACAGAGGTGCGAGTTTCTTCGAAACCAATCCACCTAACAAGCCTCCAACAACCGTTGCTGCACCAAAAGCGGCAAAGATCCACGCAACTCGATGTTGCACTCCTTCTTGTGTTGCAAAAGCAGGAACAGCAACATCAAAGACGCCCCATCCAAAACCAATGAAGCAACCTTCAAACATCAGCAACTGAATTGCACGATCGCGCCACAATCTTTGTTGATTCTTTTGCTTCTTTTCAGGAATCCAATTTCGAGAAACTGGTGTCAGGGAGAGTGCAATTCCACCCATGAACATAAGTGCGGCTGTTGTTCCAAGTCCCAATCCAGGTCTTGATGAAAGGGAGAGTGCGGTGATCACAACAGGTCCAATGACAGATGTGCTACTCATCATCGATGTATCAAAAGCGTAAGCGGTTCGTAAATAAGAGTCCGGGACAATGTCCTTCCATAAAGGACGCACAGAAAGATTGATAGGTGGTGCTGTAATTCCCAATATGAAGGCGGTAATTAAAATTGATTGTCGTGTTTCCATCGTGTTAAGCAAGAGGATCAGAGATGCATACAAAGGCACAAGAATTCGGATTGGCCATTTTTGACCGAAGCGATCCATGACAGATCCTCGAAGTCCAGCTGTTATTGCACCTGCAAATGAGTTCAATCCAATGGCAAAACCCGCTGCAGCGACCGATCCGGTTTCCTGCTCAGCCTTAAAGAAAATACCGAGACCGATCATCCCGTAGGCCAATCGCGCAGGAAATGCGCTGATACCGAGTCGAATGACCTGAGGAAAGGCGATTAGCTCTCGATATCTATTCATAACGTGGTTAAGTCTATCGATTACGCTCAAGCAATCTTGTGGATTTGCCCTTATGAGCGTGCAAACCGTACCCTTGCCCTTCAGCCGCGAAAGCGGGAACTACTACTTTCTATCCCTACGGAGCACAATTGTCTACACCACAAATTGCAGTAAATGACATCGGATCAGCTGAAGATTTCCTAGCAGCGATCGAAGGCACAATCAGAAACTTTAATGACGGCGACCTAGTTTCAGGTGCGGTTGTTCAAGTTGGGCGCGACGAAGTTCTTGTCGACATCGGATACAAGACAGAGGGTGTTATTCCTTCCCGCGAGCTTTCAATTCGCCACGATGCAGATCCAAACTCAATCGTTAAAGTCGGTGAGATTATTGAAGCTCTCGTTCTTCAAAAAGAGGACAAAGAGGGTCGCCTGATTCTTTCCAAGAAGCGCGCACAGTACGAGCGTGCATGGGGAGATATCGAAGGCAAGAAGGAGCGCGACGAGGTTGTCGTCGGAACTGTTATTGAAGTTGTTAAGGGCGGACTTATCGTGGACATCGGTCTACGTGGATTCCTTCCAGCATCTCTCGTTGAGATGCGCCGCGTACGCGACCTGACTCCATACATTGGCAAGCAGGTTGAAGCACGCATCATCGAGCTAGATAAGAATCGCAACAACGTTGTTCTATCACGTCGTGCATTCCTCGAGCAGACACAATCAGAATCACGCACAACATTCCTTAACCAGCTGCAAAAGGGCCAGGTTCGCACAGGTGTTGTTTCATCAATCGTTAACTTCGGTGCATTCGTTGACCTTGGTGGCGTAGATGGTTTGGTTCACGTTTCAGAGCTTTCATGGAAGCACATCGATCACCCAGGCGAGGTTGTTGAAGTTGGCGACGAGGTAACTGTTGAAGTTCTCGAAGTTGATTTCGAGCGCGAGCGAGTATCGCTGTCACTTAAGGCAACACAAGAAGATCCATGGCAGGCATTTGCTCGCACACACACAATCAATCAGGTTGTTCCAGGTGTTGTGACAAAGCTTGTTCCATTTGGTGCATTCATTCGTGTTCACGAAGGAATTGAAGGACTTGTTCACATCTCAGAGCTAGCAGAACGCCACGTAGAGATTCCAGAGCAGGTTGTACAAGTTGATGATGAGCTATTTGTAAAGATCATCGATATTGACCTAGAGCGTCGCCGTATCTCACTTTCTTTGAAGCAGGCTAATGAAGGTACAGAGATTGAGATCGAAGCATTTGATCCAACTCAGTACGGAATGGCTGCTCGTTATGATGCAGAAGGAAACTTCATTTACCCTGAAGGTTTCGATGCAGATTCACAAGAGTGGAAGCCAGGATTTGAAACACAACGCGAAGAGTGGGAAAAGCAGTACGCCCAAGCTCAAGAGCGTTTCATGGCACACAAGAAGCAGAAGGCAGAGGCCAAGGCCGCTGACGCTGCTGCAACTCCTGAAGAGGAAGCAGTTTCTGCTGAATAGTAGTAATTGTGTAAAGAAGGCCTCGCGTAACTGCGGGGCCTTCTTTCATTTAGCCTCTATTCTTTCTCCATGCGAGTTATCGGATTAACCGGCGGCATCGGCTGCGGTAAGTCACTTGCTGCTCAATACTTTGCCGAACTTGGTGCACTTGTCATAGATGCCGACCAACTTGCTCGTGCTGCAATTGAAAGAGGCTCAGAGGGATTTGATGAGGTCGTAAGCTTTTTCGGAGATTCTATTCTCAACAACGGAGACATAGATCGTCGAGCTTTAGGGGAATTGATTTTCAAGGATGCTGAAGCAAAAAAGAAGTTGGAAAGTATTGTTCATCCCTTTGTTCGTCGTGAATTTGAAGAAGCGGTCGCATCTTTAAAGGGTGACGAGGTATTGGTGTACGAGATCCCTCTGCTTGTCGAAACCGGTGCACAGGATCGTTTTGATGTCGTAGTGACGGTTGAGTCAACCTTAGAGAATCGGATAACCCGTTTACATGAACGTGGGATGCGCATCTCAGAAATTGAAGGACGCATAGCGGCTCAAGCCACTCGCGAACAGCGTATTGAAGTCGCTGATTTCTTGATCGACAATGATGGAAGTGAAGATGAGCTTTTGCGTCAGGTCGAGAACATTTGGGATAGCCTTCACGACAAGAAATAAGTACTCTTAGGAAATGCGGCCAATATCTGAACTACAACGCAGAGTTGAGCCCTTCCAGGTCATCAGTGATTATGTTCCCGCTGGAGATCAACCCGCCGCAATAGCGGAAATAACCAAGAGAATTAACGCTGGCGAACGAGATGTAGTTCTTTTGGGCGCTACTGGAACTGGAAAATCGGCAACCACCGCCTGGCTGATTGAACAATTGCAGCGGCCAACACTGGTACTTGCTCCGAACAAGACTCTGGCAGCCCAACTAGCTAATGAGTTTCGTGAATTACTGCCCAACAACGCAGTCGAATACTTTGTTTCTTACTACGACTACTACCAACCTGAGGCTTATGTTCCTCAAACAGATACCTTTATTGAAAAGGACTCAAGCGTTAATGAAGAGGTAGAGCGACTTCGACACTCAGCTACCAATTCATTGTTGACTCGGAGAGATGTAATAGTTGTTGCGACGGTTTCATGTATTTATGGTTTAGGTACTCCGCAAGAGTATGTAGATCGAATGATCCGCCTTCGCGTGGGAGATGAGTTTGAACGTAACGCCTTGCTGCGCCGCTTCGTAGATGTGCAATACAAACGCAATGACATGGCCTTCGAAAGGGGAACCTTTCGAGTACGTGGAGACACTATTGAAATCATCCCCATGTATGAAGAGCTGGCGATTCGCATTGAAATGTTTGGTGATGAGGTAGAAAAGATTTCGACTCTGCATCCACTAACGGGTGAAATCATCAGAGATGAGGAGGAGATCTTCATCTTCCCCGCGACTCACTATGCGGCTGGTCCAGAAACCATGAAGAGGGCCATTGGAGATATTCAAGATGAGCTACAAGTTCAACTTAATCTCCTCGAGAAGCAGGGAAAGTTATTAGAGGCACAACGCCTTCGAATGAGAACAACCTTCGATATCGAGATGATGGAGCAGATCGGTTTCTGCAGCGGTATCGAAAACTATTCACGACATCTCGATGATCGTCCTGCGGGTTCTGCACCGCACTGTCTTTTAGATTACTTCCCTGAAGATTTTCTTGTAGTGATCGATGAAAGCCATGTCACCGTTCCACAGCTCGGAGCGATGTTTGAAGGCGATGCTTCACGTAAACGAACCCTTGTTGAGCATGGATTCCGCTTGCCGAGCGCTTTAGATAATCGCCCATTGAAGTTTCCAGAGTTTGTGGAACGAACCGGCCAAACAATTTATCTCTCCGCAACACCAGGCAAGTATGAGATGGCCAAGGTAGATGGAGATGTTGTCGAGCAGGTTATTCGCCCAACTGGCTTGGTAGATCCCCAAATTGTTATCAAACCTATTAAGGGTCAGATCGATGATCTTCTCCATGAGATCACCATCCGTGCTGAAAGAAATGAGCGTGTTCTTGTAACGACTTTAACCAAGAAGATGTCTGAAGATCTAACTGATTATTTGCAGGAAAAAGGGGTCAACGTTCGTTACCTGCACTCTGAGGTAGATACCTTGCGCAGAGTTGAGCTACTTCGCGAACTGCGTACCGGCGATTATGATGTTTTAATCGGTATCAATTTACTGCGTGAAGGATTGGATTTACCTGAAGTTTCATTGGTCGCAATCCTTGATGCCGATAAAGAGGGATTCCTTCGCTCTTCAACCTCCCTGATTCAAACCATCGGCCGTGCCGCACGAAATGTATCGGGCGAGGTTCATATGTACGCCGACAGAATTACAGATTCAATGGCCAAGGCAATTGATGAGACCAATCGCCGCAGAGCCAAGCAGGTTGCCTATAACCTAGAACGTGGCGTTGACCCCCAGCCATTGCGCAAGAAGATCGCCGACATTACCGATTTGATTGCACGCGAGAGCGAAGATACCGCGGAGCTTTTGTCTCACGAGAAGGGTGGAGCGAAGAAGATAGGCGCTTCCGCCGGAATATACGATAAATCATCTATCTCTTTGCCGCGCAAGGATCTGATCGCGTTGATAGGCTCGCTCACCGACCAGATGAGAAATGCAGCATCTGAACTTCAATTTGAGGTCGCCGCGCGGTTGCGCGATGAGATCAAGATTTTAAAGAAAGAGCTACGAATGATGGAAGAGGCCGGGGTTTGAGCATCGATAAGTTAGTTGTGCGCGGAGCTCGCGAGCACAACCTCAAAAATGTATCCATCGAACTTCCACGTGACTCCCTAGTCGTATTCACTGGGCTATCAGGCTCTGGAAAATCCTCTCTGGCATTCGACACGATCTTTGCCGAAGGCCAACGTCGATACGTTGAATCACTATCTGCATACGCACGCCAATTTTTAGGACAGATGGATAAGCCCGATGTGGATTTCATCGAAGGTCTCTCACCGGCGGTTTCAATCGACCAGAAATCAACCAACCGTAATCCCCGCTCTACAGTTGGAACGATCACTGAGGTGTATGACTATCTGCGTCTACTTTTCGCTCGCGCAGGAACCCCACACTGCCCAAAGTGCAACAAGATAGTCACCCGTCAATCGCCACAACAAATCGTTGATCAAATCCTTGAGCTACCGGCAACTACAAAGTTTCAAGTTTTAGCACCTGTTGTTCGTGCCCGCAAAGGGGAGTTCCTTGAACTCTTCAGCGACCTGATCACTCAAGGGTATTCACGTGCACGCATCGATGGCGAAGTTGTTCAACTATCTGAAGCACCAAAGCTGAAGAAGCAGGAAAAACACACCATTGAAGTTGTTATTGATCGCTTAACGGCAAAGGCTGAGAGCAAGACTCGACTAACAGATTCAATTGAAACCGCGCTTCGGCTATCTTCAGGAATTGTTGTTCTAGATTTTGTGGATGCAAAAGGCGCTGATAAGGAACGTACCTATAGTGAGCATCTAGCCTGTCACGAGTGCGAACTATCTTTTGAAGAGTTAGAGCCTCGTTCATTCTCATTTAACTCACCATTTGGAGCATGTGCAGAGTGTTCTGGAATTGGAACCAAAAAAGAGGTTGATCTAGATCTCATCATTCCAGATGACTCAATCTCGATTAATGATGGCGCGATAGCCCCTTGGACAGGTGCTCAATCCTCTGATTATTTCCTGCGTTTACTAGAAGCGTTAGCTAAGGATCTTCCATTTTCCCTAGATACTCCATGGAAAAAGATCTCAGTTAAGGCTCGTGAAGCTATCTTGAATGGCTACGAGTACGAGATCAAAATGAAGTACAAGGGTCGCTACGGTGCTCGAAACTACACAACTGGTTTTGAGGGTGTCATTCCCTTTATTCATCGTAGACATGAAGAGACGGATAGTGATTACAGCCGTGACAAGTACGAGGCGTACATGCGAGAGATTGCATGCGAAAGCTGTAATGGTGCCCGACTCAAGCCTGAAGTGCTTGCTGTGACTATCGGCAATAAAAATATTTCTGAAATCTGCGAGCTTTCAATCGCAGATTGTGCGGTTTTCTTAAAGCAGATCAAACTCAACAAGCGCGAGGCACAGATCGCAGAACGTGTCATGAAAGAGGTGAACGCTCGTCTAGGCTTCCTGCTCGATGTAGGTCTCGATTACCTTTCGCTCGCGCGACCTGCAGGATCCTTATCTGGTGGAGAAGCCCAGCGAATTCGATTAGCTACACAGATTGGTAGCGGGCTTGTAGGTGTTCTCTACGTTCTTGATGAGCCTTCAATTGGTTTGCATCAACGTGACAACAAACGCTTGATCGAAACTCTAACGCGCTTGCGTGACCTGGGAAATACCTTGATCGTTGTTGAACATGATGAAGAAACGATTCGCACCGCCGATTGGATCGTTGACATTGGGCCAGGCGCTGGTGAACATGGTGGAAAGGTTGTTGTTTCAGGCAGTTACGAGGAATTGATTGCATCCAAGGAGTCAATCACTGGTGCTTATCTTTCTGGCAGAAAGTCAATTGAGATTCCTGAGAAACGTCGGCCAATTGATCCCAAGAGAAAGCTTGTGGTCAAGGGTGCGAAGGAAAATAATCTTAAGGATATTGAAGTAGAAGTTCCGTTGGGAGTATTCGTATCTGTAACGGGAGTTTCAGGTTCCGGAAAATCAACACTTGTAAATGACATTCTGTACACAATATTGGCGAATAAGTTAAATGGCGCGAGACTTGTTCCGGGACGACACAGAACAGTCACCGGCATCGAACTTTTGGACAAAGTTGTCCATGTTGATCAATCACCGATTGGTCGAACACCTCGATCAAATCCGGCGACTTACACAGGTGTTTTTGACAAGATTCGAGCGCTCTTTGCTGAAACAAGCGAGGCGAAGATTCGTGGTTATCAGCAAGGTCGATTCTCCTTCAATGTGAAGGGCGGACGATGCGAGAATTGTTCAGGTGATGGCACCATCACAATTGAGATGAACTTCTTGCCTGATGTTTATGTTCCGTGTGAGGTATGCCACGGAGCTCGTTATAACCGTGAAACTCTGGAAGTTCACTACAAAGGCAAGACAATCGCGGAAGTTTTGAACATGCCGATCGAAGAGGCACATGGCTTCTTTGAGTCAGTCCCAGCTATCGCTCGATACCTTAAGACTTTAAATGATGTGGGCTTGGGTTATGTGCGCCTTGGACAATCGGCCCCAACCCTTTCTGGTGGCGAAGCCCAGCGCGTAAAACTTGCAACTGAACTGCAACGCCGTTCAACTGGTCGAACAATTTATGTTTTAGACGAGCCAACGACTGGCTTGCACTTTGAAGATGTCAACAAACTTTTAACGGTGCTAAACCGTCTAGTAGATACCGGGAACACCGTTGTAGTGATTGAACACAACTTAGATGTAATCAAGTGCTCTGACTGGGTCATTGATATGGGACCTGAAGGCGGATTCCGCGGGGGATTAGTTGTTGCTGAAGGAACTCCAGAAACTGTCGCCGCGGTGAAAGAGAGTTACACCGGCCAGTTCTTGGGTGAGATTTTGAAATCAAATAGAAAAGCCCCAGCGAAGAAGTAATTTCATGGCAGATCCTCAAAGTTATCGGCCTACCAATATTCCAGAACATCCTGGGGTGTACCGTTTTTATAACAAGCAGGACAAAGTGATTTACGTTGGCAAGGCGAAAAACCTTAAAAATCGATTAAGTAATTATTTTCAAGCAAATCTGGCCACAAAAACCTATCGCATGGTCCATGAAGCCGTGCGAGTTGATTGGACAATCGTTAGCACCGAGCTTGAAGCCCTCGCCCTGGAATTTAGTTGGATAAAGCAGTATCAACCCAAGTACAACGTGCAGTTCAAGGATGACAAGTCCTATCCATATTTAGCGCTTTCACTCAATGATGAATACCCAATGATCTTTATAACCCGAAAAGATAAGCGCCCCGGATTGAAGTATTTCGGTCCGTATACAAATGCTTGGGCACTTCGGAACACATTTGAAGTTCTGCTCAAGGTTTTCCCGGTTAGATCCTGTTCATCGGCTAACTTCACTCGGGCCCAACGCAGCAAAAGACAATGCCTATTGGGGGACATAGGAAAGTGCGCAGCGCCATGTGTGGATTGGATCTCTAAAGAGGATCATAAGAAGTTAGCCGAACGCCTCAATGAGTTCATGGAGTCAGGCATGGAAAACATCCTGCCTAAGCTCCATGAAGAAATGAATACCGCTGCTGCAAATGAAGAGTTTGAAAGAGCGGCCCGTCTGCGTGATCAGATTGAATCCTTCGAGAAAGCTCAGAAGTCCACAGAAGGCAACTTTTCTGATGATCTAGATGGAGATTTCATTTCTATTTACCACGATGGTTTCCATGCAGCAGGATCAATCTTTTCGATGCAGCGTGGCTCGGTAAAAGGTTCTCGATCGTGGATTGTTGATCAAGAGATGGTCCTCGAAGGACAGGATGAGTTAACCGCACTTTTGTACTCAATTTATGGAACCGGAGCTATTGCGGTACCACGAAATATCTACATCAATGCAGAGCCTGCCGAAAAGGAACAGCTAGAGCAATGGCTTGGTGGATTAGGTTCGACAAAGGTGGAGATAAAAGTTCCACAACGTGGGGAAAAGGATGAGCTGCTAGATACGGTTAAGAGAAATGCTCAATACTCACTGATTCAATATCTCAGCAAGCGTGCAACCGATGCTGCAGTAAGCGGAAAGGCACTTACAGAAATTGAGGAACACCTCAACCTTGGCCGTACTCCACTTCGAATTGAGTGTTTTGATATCTCAAACATTTCAGGAACATCAGTTGTAGCCTCCATGGTGGTTTTTGAAGATGGAATGATTAAGAAGAGTGAATACCGTCGTTTCATAATCGATACCAGCGAAGGCTTTGATGACACTCGAGCGATGCACCAAGTGATAACTCGTCGTCTAAGACGTTTACTGGATGATCGCAAGGAGAATGAGGCTGAGGTCGCAGAGCTTGGTGGCAAGCCAAGTAAATTCGCATATCCGCCACAACTCATCGTTGTCGATGGAGGCCAGCCACAGGTAAATGCTGCCCAACGCGCATTGGATGAGTTGGGAATTACAGATATTGCGCTGTGTGGATTAGCAAAACGATTGGAAGAGGTGTGGGTTCCTGGCTCAAAAGATCCGTTGATTCTGCCCCGAAGCAGCGAAGGGCTTTATCTCTTGCAACGTATTCGCGATGAGTCTCACCGCTTCGCAATCACCTTCCACCGTTCGCGCCGTTCTAAGGTCATGTTGGAGTCTGTATTGGATGAGATTCCACAATTAGGCTCGGCTCGACGTGCTTCATTGTTGGATCGTTTTGGATCAGTCGCTGCGATTAGAAAAGCATCTGTCGAGGATATTGCTGCTACACCAGGTATCGGGGCAAAGATTGCTTCAATTATCGAGTCCCATTTATCTACAATTGCAACACAATCAATCAACACCGAAACCGGCGAGATCCTGGAGAATAAGTAATGGGTATGGAATTTTTTGATCTTCCAGCAGAAGAACAGCAACAATCATTGACCGGATTCGCAAATGAGTTATTGAAAGAGTATGGAATTCACGGCGCAAAGATTTCTTGTATCAACTTTGAGTTCAATGCAACCTTTGCCGTTGAAAGCGATACCGGCACCAAATACGCCCTGCGAATCAACATCAACTCAAACCGTACCCTTGAGAATATGAAGGCTGAGGTCGAGTGGGTTCGCCACCTGAACCGCACATCTGGCATAAATACTCCGACACCAATCGCTACTGCAAAGGATGAGTACATAGTTTCGGCGCTTCACGCAGCTTCAGGACAAACTCTGTATGGTGTTATGTACTCCTGGTTAGATGGCGAAGAGATTGGTGATGAGCCAACGATGGAGCAGCTCCACGAAGTCGGTAGAGCGATCGCACTGCTGCACCAAGAATCGACTGAGTTCTCTTTATCAGGCGATAACACGCTACCAACCTTTAATGAATTCTTCTGGGGTACTGAGGATTTTCTCTTCTCAGACAAATCCAAACTCTCAGATATGGAGCGCGTACTTATCAAAGAGGCTCATGACTACATCATGAAATTCACACAAGAACTGTATGAAAACTCTCCAGTTCACATCATTCACGCCGATTTTCATGGTTGGAATCTGATGTGGAATGAAGGACATTTATCGATCTTTGATTTTGATGATTGCGGGTTTGGAGTCGAAGCGCAGGACTTGGCGGTAGCGTTGTATTACCTAGATACTCCAGAACAGGATGCAGCCCTTTTAGAGGGATATAGGAGCATCAAACCTTTGCCACCGTATTCAGAGGGTGCAATGAAGGCTTTGTTGTTGCAACGGCGTTTACTGCTCCTGAACTACCTATTTGAAACTAAGAACCAAGAGCATCAAGAGATGCTGCCGGCATATCTGGAGAAGAGCCTTGAGCGTGTTTCAACCTTCTTGACAGATGTAAGAGGATAGAGACATGGCTAACCAAGAGACCTTGATTCTTACAGGCATGTCTGGTGCTGGACGCTCGACAGTCGCTCACGCCCTTGAGGATTTGGGTTGGTACGTTGTAGATAACCTCCCACCTTCGTTGCTTCCAGCTTTAGTGAGTAAAGGAACTGGTCCTGCGGGTAAAGAGTTAGCAGTTGTGGTTGATGTCCGTGGAGGAGAGTTTTTCGATGAACTCACTCATGCATTGGAAGAGTTGAAGAAAAGTAACTCTGATTACCGTTTAGTTTTTCTTGATGCAACTGATCAGGCCTTAGTACAACGTTTTGAGTCCACTCGTCGACCACATCCTTTACAGGGAAAAGATCGTATCGTTGATGGAATTGCACGAGAACGTGAGAAACTAGAAGAGATTCGCTCGCAATCAGATGTTGCAATCGATACCTCTAATCTCAATGTTCACCAATTGGAGAAACGAATCGGTGAGATCTTTGGTGTAGGAAAGCTTCAGGGAATTCGAATCAATGTTCTTTCATTTGGATACAAGTACGGAATTCCAGTTGATTCAGATCTAGTTCTTGATTGTCGATTTATCCCGAATCCACATTGGGATCCCGAACTTCGTCCACTCACTGGTTTGACTCCTGAAGTAAGCAATCGTGTTTTGGGAAGTGATGGGGTCAGCGATTTTGTTCAAGATTATGTACATCTAGTTCATTCCATGATCGAGGGATACATGCGTGAAGGCAAGAAGTATGTAACTATCGCAGTTGGTTGCACCGGCGGAAAGCACAGAAGTGTTGCAATAACTCAGGAGATTGCTCGACAACTCAATGAGATGGGTTCGGAAGTATCAGCGCATCCAACACATCGTGATGTAGGTCGTGAATAGTTTTGTCTAAGGTTGTTGCACTTGGTGGCGGACATGGATTGGCCGCGACCTTAACCGCTTTACGTCAACTCACTAATCAGTTAACAGCAATCGTCACAGTTGCCGATAATGGTGGATCTAGCGGACGTTTGCGGGAAGAGTTCCCAATATTTCCTCCTGGAGATTTGCGAATGGCACTTGCAGCTCTATGTGCCGATGATGAGTGGGGTCGCACTTGGGCGGAGATAATGCAACATCGCTTTGTCAGCGATGGAGATCTCAACGGTCATGCAATGGGAAACCTCTTACTTGCATCTATGTGGAACGCTGGCGATGATCCGGTTGTGGCTCTCGATCGAGTTGGTCAACTGCTAAAGGTAATTGGTCGGGTTCTTCCCATGGCATCTGTTGCCTTAGATATAGAGGGAACATTTCACACCTCTACGGGAAGAATTGTTGTACGTGGCCAGAAAGAGGTAGCTACAGCAAAAGGGCGAATTGAATCTTTGCGAATCATTCCTGAAGATCCACCCGCCAGAAATGAAGCTCTAGATGCAATAGCTGAAGCGCAATGGATCACAATGGGACCAGGTTCTTGGTTTTCTAGTGTTATTCCACATCTTTTGGTACCGGATCAGCTACAAGCCTTACAGAAAACCGATGCTCGAAAGATTTTGATACTCAACCTGGATGCATCATCACATTCACAAGGTGAAGAGTTTGCTGGTTCCACTCCAGAAGAACATCTCGATTTTTTCCATCAATACGCTCCAGGGGTAAAGGTGGATTACTGCCTCGTTGACCAATCTGTTGTTAGGGATAAAGAGGCTTTGCAGCGTGCAGCATCAACCTTGGGTGGAGAGATTGTGGTGGCAGATATTCGAAAAGCACCGGGAAGTATCCATCATGATGCCCAAAAATTAGCTCTCCATTTGGGCCACATTCTCGCTCGGTAAATGGTTGGATAAGCCCATGGCAATGACAGCATCGGTTAAAGATGAGTTATCTCGTTTAGCGATTACCAAACCATGTTGTCGCAAAGCTGAGGTTTCCTCTCTTCTTCGCTTTGCCGGCGGCCTTCATATCGCGGCGGGAAAAATAGTTATCGAAGTAGAGTTAGACACATCGCAAAGTGCACGACGTCTTCGAAAAGATATCGCTGATATTTATGGACATGATTCAGATTTAGCAGTTTTATCATCAAGCGGATTGCGCAAAGGTTCTCGTTATGTAGTTCGAGTAATCAACGAAGGTGATGCACTTGCACGACAAACTGGTTTAGTTGATTCCAATGGACGTCCAGTTCGCGGTCTTTCGCCTCAAGTTGTTTCCGCTGCAATCTGTGATTCTGAGGCTGCATGGCGCGGGGCCTTCATTGCACATGGTTCTTTAACGGAGCCAGGACGATCATCATCGTTGGAGATCACCTGCCCAGGCCCAGAGGCAGCTCTTGCTCTTGTTGGTGCTGCACGACGTTTAGGGATTGTGGCAAAGGCCCGTGAGGTCCGCGGAGTTGATCGAGTTGTAATCCGCGATGGAGATGCGATCGGAGTTTTGCTAACACGACTTGGCGCACATGAAAGTGTGATGGCCTGGGAGGAACGACGGATGCGTCGCGAGGTTCGAGCAACAGCAAACAGACTTGCAAACTTTGATGATGCAAATCTGCGTCGCTCTGCCCGAGCGGCTGTTGCGGCAGCGGCACGAGTACAACGAGCCATGGAGATTCTTGGACCAACTATTCCCGACCACCTCAAGGAGGCGGGGGAGTTGCGCATCAATCATGGACAGGCTTCGCTGGAAGAGCTTGGCTCATTGGCGGTCCCACCGATGACCAAGGATGCGATCGCAGGTCGAATCCGACGGTTGCTCGCTATGGCGGATAAACGCGCTGCAGAGCTTGGAATTCCTGATACTGAGAGCGGACTCTCGCCCGATTTACTGAATTAGACGCTGCCTCCTTAAGAGTTCACTCAACCTTCACTGGTAAGGTTCTACCTAAGCCCCCAGCGTTGTGGCAGTTTTACGAACCACCAACAGCTGGGCTTTTTCATGCGCCCCATTAGTAGCAAGGACACTTTCGTGATTAATGTCGGAATCAACGGTTTTGGACGCATCGGACGTAACTTCTTCCGTGCCTCACTTACTAACCCAAATATCAATATCGTCGGAATTAACGACCTCACCCCAAATGAGACTCTTGCTCATCTTTTGAAGTATGACTCAATCTTGGGCCGCTTGGGCCTAGAGGTCACATTCACAGATGATTCAATCACCGTAGATGGAAAGACAATCAAGGTTTTCTCAGAGCGCGATCCAGCAAATCTTCCTTGGGCAACAGTCAAGGCTGATGTAGTTGTTGAGTCGACTGGAATTTTCACAAAGGCTGCAGATGCTCAAAAGCACATCACAGCAGGTGCCAAGAAGGTCATCATCTCCGCGCCGGCAACTGATGAGGACATCACCATCGTTATGGGTGTTAACCACACTCAGTATGACGGTTCAAAGCACAACATCATTTCAAATGCTTCATGTACGACAAACTGCCTTGCACCAATGGCCAAGGTCCTCCAGGACAACTGGGGAATTGTTAAGGGCTTGATGACAACAATTCACGCCTACACAAATGACCAGGTAATTCTGGACTTCCCACACAAGGATCTTCGTCGATCACGTGCAGCGGCAACAAACATGATTCCTACATCAACCGGTGCGGCAAAGGCGATCTCACTAGTTATGCCAGAGCTCAAGGGCAAACTCGATGGCTACGCAATGCGTGTTCCAGTCCCAACAGGATCTGCAACAGATCTCACCGTTGAGCTTGCAAAGGAAGCAACAGCGGCAGAGATCAATGCAGCGATGAAGGCCGCTGCAAATGGTCCACTTAAGGGATTCCTTTCATACACTGAAGATCCAATTGTTTCTTCAGATATCGTGACCGATCCATCATCATGTATCTTCGATGCAGGTTTAACCAAGGTAATTGGTAACCAGGTCAAGATCGTTGGTTGGTATGACAACGAATGGGGTTACTCAAACCGTCTCGTTGATTTGATTGATTACGTTGGCAAATCTCTGTAATGCCAGATCTTTCTACAATTGATGTAGCAGGTAAGCGGGTCTTTCTTCGTTGTGACCTTAATGTTCCCTTGAAAGAGGGTGTCATTAAGGATGACGGACGAATCAAAGCCTCGCTTCCTACTATTCAGGCATTACTTGAAAAAGGTGCATCACTTGTTATTGCTGCACACCTTGGTCGCCCAAAGGGTGAAGCTAAACCTGAACTTTCTTTAGCACCGGTAGCAAATCGTTTATCGGAGTTACTGGGTCGCCAAGTTAAGTTCACGGGTGAAGTCACGGGAGCTGCTGTAACAACTGAAGCTCAATCTCTGAAGGCTGGCGAAATTCTCTTGTTAGAAAATATTCGTTTTAGTGCAGCCGAGACAAGCAAAGAGGAGTCAGAGCGTGCAGCCTTTTCTGCCGAACTTGCACAACTTGCTGATTTCTATGTGGGCGATGGTTTTGGTGCGGTTCACCGCAAGCATGCTTCAGTTTTTGATCTACCGAAACTACTTCCGCATGCAGCTGGAAAGTTAGTTGCAGCAGAGGTAGAAGTTTTGAAGAAGCTCACTCAAAACCCGGAACGTCCTTACGGTGTTGTTCTTGGGGGAGCAAAGGTTTCCGACAAACTTGGCGTTATCGAGAACTTGCTTGGCAAGGTTGATGTTCTTGCAATTGGCGGAGGAATGGTCTTCACATTCCTTAAGGCTCAAGGCAAGGAGATTGGAACCTCACTGGTTGAAGCAGAGATGCTTGATGTAGTTAAAGGTCTGATTGCAACAGCGGAAAAAAATGGGGTACGACTTTTACTTCCAACCGATATCGTGGTTGCACCTACATTTGCTGCTGATGCAACACCAACACTGGTAGCAGCAGATGCGATTCCAGCAGACCAGATGGGTCTAGATATTGGCCCAGTTTCTGCCGCTGCTTTTGCCGCAGAAATTATTAAGTGCAAGACACTCTTTTGGAATGGTCCTATGGGAGTCTTTGAGTTTCCTAACTTTGCCGCAGGAACGAAGGTTGTTGCTCAAGCATTAACCGAGGTTTCAGGAATCTCTGTTGTGGGCGGAGGAGACTCTGCCGCTGCGGTTCGAGCCTTAGGTTTTGCTGACTCACAATTCGGGTACATTTCTACCGGCGGCGGCGCTTCACTTGAATATTTAGAGGGCAAGGAACTACCTGGTCTTCAAGCACTTGAATTGATCTAAAGAGACAGAACATAGGAGCGGACAATGCGTAAACCATTAATGGCAGGAAACTGGAAGATGAACCTCAATCACCTTGAGGCGATCGCAGTTGCTCAGAAGTTGGTTTATGGTCTCGATGATAAGGATTATGACGCTGTTGATGTCGCAGTCATTCCTCCCTTCACAGATATTCGCTCGATTCAAACCTTGGTTGATGGGGATCGTTTACGTCTTCAATATGGAGCGCAGGATCTTTCACCTGAAGCAAGTGGAGCATTCACCGGAGATATCTCTGGATCAATGCTTGCAAAATTAGGGTGTACTTATGTTGTAATCGGTCACTCAGAGCGCCGTGCGATTCATAATGAATCCGATGCGTTGGTTAATCGCAAGATTAAAGCCGCCCTTGCACATGAATTAACTCCAATCTTTTGTGTTGGCGAAGAGCTTGCAATCCGTGAAGCTGGAACACATGTGAGCCATGTGATTCGTCAGATTCGTGCAGGTCTAGAAGGCTTCACAAAGCCAGAGCTCAAGAAGATTGTGATCGCTTACGAACCAGTGTGGGCGATCGGAACCGGCAAGACAGCTACCCCAGAAGATGCCCAAGAGGTCTGTGCATCCATTCGCGAGGAGATCGAAAGCATAGGATCCCCTGAGATCGCGGCCAATATGCGCATCCTGTACGGCGGCTCTGTGAAGTCTTCAAATATTGTAGAAATTATGAAAAAGCCAGATGTTGATGGCGCTTTGATCGGTGGAGCAAGCCTCGATCCAGAGGAATTGGCCAAGATCGTCAAGTTCCACGCGGTGACGGAGTAAGCATTACCCCCTTTTGGCGGGTATCCTTACCCTCTACGAACTAGGAGTTTAAGAACAGTGAAACTAGCTCTCTCAATCGCACTCGTTATCACGAGCATCCTCATGATCCTTTTGGTACTTCTTCACAAGGGCAAGGGAAGTGGCCTCTCCGATCTATTCGGTGGCGGAATCTCTTCAAACTACGGCGGCTCATCTGTGGTCGAAAAGAACCTTGATCGCATCACAATCGTTGCTGGCGGTCTGTGGTTCGCACTAGTTGTCGCGCTTTCGCTCGTACTTAAGTAAAAATCTTTCTATCCATTAGCAAGTAAAACAAGGGGATACGCATGGCAAGTGCAATTCGCGGAAGTCGTGTTGGCGCCGGCCCAATGGGCGAGGCGGAGCGTGGCGATTCAATCGCACGCGCCTACGTTTCATACTTTTGCGCAAATGGACATGAGGTTCGTCCATCATTTGCGGTAGAAGAAACAGTAGTTATTCCAGCTGAATGGGATTGCCCAAAGTGCGGTTACCCAGCAGGTCGCGATCGCAACAATCCACCTAGCCCTGAGGTAAATGTGCCTTACAAGACCCACCTTGCATATGTAAAGGAGCGTCGTACAGATGCAGAGGGCGAAAAGCTTTTAGAAGAAGCCTTACGCAAACTTCGCGGAGATGATGAAGAGTAAAGCTTAAAGAGATTTAGCAGCATCTAGTAATTCGGATATACCCATTGCACGGTTTGTAAGATTGAACCGAAGCAGTGGGTATTTTCTTGATGCCAGCGCTTTTCCATCTCCTAGCGCTTGTGCTGCAACCAAGGTTTTGAAACCATAGTTTTGCCCGGGAATCGCAATATCTTTCTTTACATCTCCGGTAATCTGCAAGAAAACACCGTTTTGCTGTCCGCCCTTATGAAACTGACCTGTTGAGTGCAAGAAACGTGGAGCCCAACCAAAGGTAACGGGACGGCCAGATTTATCGGCCACTATTGCGCGAAGCTCTGCAACTTGCGCATCATCGCGACGATCAAGGTAAGCCATGATTGCGATATAACCATCACTTGGAACAGTTGCGATTAATTGTGTTAATGCATCGGTTGCATTCTTTCCTGGACCAAAGATTTCTACAGCACCATCAGTTAGATCCGGGGTAAATGCCGGTAAGACACCCTTCCACTCATTCAAGAGTGCTGAGGTTTGCTCCTTTGCTTCAGTCACATTGGGCTGATTAAAGGGATCGATCGCAAGAGCAGCACCGACTAGTGCGGTAACCCACTCCCAGACAATAAATTGAGAGGCCAAGTCACCTTCAACAACTAAATCAGCATTTCCTGTAAATGCAACTGTGAAGGCATTTCCTTCGCGACCGTTGTGTGAACTCTCTGCAACAACTGGTAGACGACCTACCTCATTCTTTCCGGTCGATTCTGCAACTAATTGTTCAATCCAGTCGCTCAGTCCCGGCATACCCGATGCTTCATCTGTAAATGCTAAATATTGATCAGATACAAAGGACAAGAGGTAGGCGATATCGCACATTGTTTGTGAGTCAGTAAAGAAGGCCCTCTTTGTATCACTTGCATTGTCAAGCAAGACCGATACATCTACTCCGATTAGCGCTGCAGGTACCAATCCAAATGGGCTCAAGACACTAAATCGTCCACCCACATGTGGGTCAGCGTTAACAACGGTAAAGCCACCTTCACGTTCCTGCTTATCTAAAGGCGATCCAGGATCGGTAACAAAGACCATGTGATCGACAGGATTTAATCCTGCATCCTTAAACGCCCCTTCAAAAAGTGCGCGCTGAGATGCCGTTTCAATAGTTGAACCAGATTTTGAACTCACTACTACTACGCTCTTTGCAAGATCAAAGGCCAAGGCGTGGGCAACATAATCGGGATCAGTTGAATCCAATATAAACAACTTCTTTGAAAAGGTTTGTGCAATTACCTCTGGACCAAGTGAAGAACCACCCATGCCACACAAAATGACATTGTTCTTATCGCGATGCTTGGCTGCAAGTGCATCAAACTGCGGCAGAAGATCTCTAGAACTTTCAGGCAAATCAATCCAGTTCATGCGAATTGAAGCTTCAGCTTGGGCATCAGGCCCCCAGATCGTTGAATCCTTTACCTTTAGCCGTTCATGAAAGGATTGAAGTGATCCATACTCTTTCGATGAACGATCGATCTTTGTTAGTGAATTTCCCTTAATTGAAATCATCCGTGTTGTGCAGCCTTTACATTCTCGAGTAACTCTTCCCATGCTTGGGCAAACTTCTTGACACCATCTATCTCAAGTTCAGTTGTAACTTCATCTAGAGAAATACCAAGGGCTGATAAAGCTTTGAGAATCTCGACCGCTTCTGAATAATTGCTGGTGATGGTGTTTCCGCGTACAACCCCGTGGTCAATCACCGCATCCAAAGTTGATTGGGGCATCGTATTTACGGTGTGAGGCGCGATAAGTTCAATAACGTACCGAGTATCTTCATAGGCAGGATCCTTTACACCTGTTGAGGCCCACAGTGGACGCTGCTTGTTAGCTCCCTTACTCGCCAATACATTCCAGCGCTCTGAATCAAATTTTTCTTCAAAGAGTTGATAGGCCAAATGTGCATTTGCGATTGCAGCCCTTCCTAGCAATGTACTTGCCTCAGCAGAACCGTTTTTCTTCAGTAACGCATCAACCGATGAATCGATGCGACTAATGAAGAAGGAGGCAACTGAATGAACGGTTGAGGGATCCTGGCACTGTTCAACACCCTTCATGAAGGCCTCAATTACCTGTCCATATCGTTTGACAGAAAAAATAAGTGTCACATTTACGCTTATACCTGCGGCGACCAAAGCGGTGATGGCAGGAAGCCCTTCAACTGTTGCGGGTACCTTAATCATCAAATTAGGACGATCAATAATTGACCAAAGCTCTTTACCCGCAGCAATTGTTCCCACAGTGTCATGGGCTAAACGTGGATCAACTTCGATACTGACCCGTCCATCAATACCCTTTGTGGTCGCATAAATAGCGGTGAACAAATCGCAGGCTTGACGAACATCATCGGTGGTCAGTTTTTTGACGACCTCATCAACAGTGGAGTTTTTCATGAGAGCGATATCTGCTGCATATTCAGCTGCTCCGCTAATTGCAGCGCTGAAGATACTTGGGTTAGTAGTTACCCCCACAACACCACTGTTTTTGATGCGAGCAGGTAAGGCATGCGCCTCTGTTGACGTGATCTTCGCGCGAGATAAATCATCCAACCAAATTGATGTTCCAGCCGCTGAAACCGCTTGCACCGTCATTAGATTGCCTTCTTTACTTGTGCAACGACATTGTCAACTGAGAAACCAAACTCCTTGAACAATCTCTTTGCATCAGCTGAAGCTCCGTAATGTTCAAGGGAGATTGCCACACCTGAATCACCAATAAGTTCGCGCCAACCTTGTGCAATTCCAACTTCGATACTGATCTTTACAACACCAGGGGAGAGGACGGAGTCTTTGTACTGTTGATCTTGTTCGGCAAACCATTCAAGACATGGAGCGCTCACAACACGAACATTGATTCCTTCGGCCGCCAGCGCGGCTTGTGCATCAATCGCCAAGGAAACCTCTGAACCTGTCGCGATCAAGATCGCCTTCGGATTTGATAGATCCTTTAATACATATGCACCCTTTGCAGTTCCTGATGCAGGCTCGCAGACAGTGCGATCAAAGACCGGCAAGTTTTGGCGCGAGAGCAATATTCCGCAGGCACGATCACGAGTGATGATCTTTTTCCAAGCCTCTGTAACCTCATTGGCATCTCCGGGGCGAATAACATCTAATCCAGGAATCGCTCGAAGCGCAGCAAAGTGCTCGATCGGTTGGTGGGTAGGACCATCCTCACCAACACCAATAGAGTCATGTGTCCAGACAAAGGTGGCAGGAATCTGCATCAGCGCAGCAAGACGAACCGCAGGACGCATGTAATCACTAAAGACTGCAAAGGTTCCACCAAATGAACGGGTCAATCCATGCAGAGTAATTCCATTGAGAATTGAAGCCATCGCATGTTCGCGAATTCCGAAGTGAATGATGCGCCCGTAAGGATGTGCACCTTCAATGGCGCTGCTTGCTGGCAGGAAGGAACCGCCACCCTTAATACTTGTGTTGTTTGATCCTGCAAGATCTGCCGATCCTCCCCAGAACTCTGGCAGTACATGTGCAATTGCATTGATAACTTCACCAGAGGCTGCGCGAGTTGCCACATCTTTACCTGGAGCAAAGACAGGAAGATTTGAGTCCCATCCTGATGGAAGCGATCGTGATTGCAACCTTGCTAAGAGCGAAGCTTTATCGGGATTACTTGTTGTCCATCGCTCAAACTTCTCATTCCATTGCGCCCGAGCATGTGCTCCACGATCCTTTACCAATCGAGCATGTGCCAAAACATCTGCTGGCATTGCGAAATGTTCATCGGGATTAAGTCCCAACTCAACTTTAGTTTGTTTGATCTCCTCTTCACCTAATGCTGAACCATGTGAGGCGGCTGTTCCTCGTGCTTTAGGAGCGGGCCAAGCGATTACAGATTTCATCCGAATCAATGATGGCTTTGAACTTTCCTTCTTTGCCGCAACCATAGCCGCATCAAGTGCTGCAATATCCACGCTGCCATCTGCGGCCGCTGCGACATCAATGACATGCCAGCCGTATGCTCGGTAACGCGCAGAGACATCTTCCGTGAAGGCGTTGTGAGTATCGCCTTCAATTGAGATTCGATTGTCATCGTAAATGACATTGAGATTTCCAAGCTCCTGAGTGCCAGCTAAAGAGTGTGCTTCAGCGCTTACACCTTCTTGTAAATCTCCATCAGAACAGATCACCCAAATTGTGTGATCAAAGATTGATTGCTGGACAGGTGTGTCAGGATCAAGCAATCCACGCTCATAGCGAGATGCCATTGCCATTCCAACAGCGGTTGCTACACCTTGACCAAGTGGACCTGTAGTCATTTCAACTCCAGCTGTGTGACCAAACTCAGGGTGGCCAGGAGTCAGTGATCCCCATGTTCTAAAGCTCTCTAAATCCTTCATCTCAAGGCCATAACCACTTAAAAACAGTTGAATATAGAGGGTTAATGAAGAGTGACCACAGGAAAGAATAAATCGGTCACGTCCTAGCCAATGCGCATCTGAAGGATCATGTACCAAATGGCGTTGAAACAAGGTGTAAGCAACTGGCGCTAAAGACATCGCAGTTCCAGGGTGTCCATTGCCGACCTTCTGAACAGCATCTGCTGCTAGAGCCCGTGCATATGCAACTACCTGGTCATCAAGTTCTGTCCAACTTGTCTGTGTGCTCATTTGCTGTCCATTCTCTTCGTTACCGTTAACCAAACTCTCCATGAAGAAATCCACACCAGGGTCGATCCCACTAAATGCAAACCAACTAATATTTCAGGTAAATCTTTAAACCACTGCACATACCCAATCAGACCTTGGCACAGAGCAATAACGAGAAAAATTCTTAATCGTTTTTTTGTGTGCGAAGAAACTCCGCTACTTACAAACAATCCAAAGGTTATTCCAAAGAGCGCGATCACGAAATCTGCATGAAGCCACGCGATTGTTCGTAGGTCAAAGGGGAATCTATTTGCGGTGGCATCTCCGGCATGTGGGCCAGAACCCGTTACTAAAGTTCCAAGGAAGAGAACGAAAAAGGTGACTGTGATATGTGCGGCGGCTATCTTCTTCACTAAGGAGGTTGGCTCCTCTTTTTCAAATGGTGCCAACCTTTGAGCCCGAAGAGATGCTGCACCTGCAATCAAAATAATTGACAACAAGAAATGCGCTGCAACTGTTGCAGGGTGCAGGCCAGTAAGTACTGTTATCCCACCGAGAATGCCCTGTCCTAAAATTCCAAGAACTTGACCGAGCGCAAGCCCACGCAGATCTTTTCTACCTGCAGCAAGGACGCTTACAAGGACGGTGATGGCAGCTAGAACAAGTACAAAGGTAAGTAAACGATTGCCAAACTCGATCCAAACCTTTACCTGCTCCTCAACCTGATAAGGCTTTGGGGTGTAGGAACCAGGTGTGCACTCGGGCCAGGTGGGGCAACCCAACCCCGAGCCGGTTAATCGAACCGCTCCGCCTGTAACAACGATGGCGGCTTGGGCAAAGAGTAGAAAAGCGCTAGCCGGGGATAAAACTCGAACCGCCCGTGCTTGCAATCTGCCCATGGCCGTAGCCTATGACTCCGCCGACCCGCACGCTCCCGAGTGGCTGAACGTGTCGAATTACGACACAATACTGTTGTGAAAATGACCGGTGGGTACCAAGTGGGAGATGACTCCCGCACCCGTGACCTTGTAGCCCGTTCAATTCTTGAGAATGGCCCCTCAACTGCCGCAGTTTTGGGGGAGCGTTTAGGGCTAACGCCAGCTGGAATTCGCCGACACCTAGATCTACTGGTTGCTGATGGAGTACTGGAAGCTCGTGATCCTCGTTCTTCATCTATTCGAGGTCGTGGTCGCCCTTCAAAGGTTTTTGTGATGTCAGATAAGGGTCGTGAAACCTTTGAGCATTCATATGACGATTTGGCGGTAGCTGCACTGAAATTTATGTCTGCGCAATCTGGCGAGCATCTTGTTCATGCATTTGCTCAATCACGCGCCGATGACATTGAACGAAAGGCAACGGTTGCGCTGGCAAAGCGTTCACACAAAGTCGATGCGCTCGCAACATTTCTTTCAGATCAGGGGTACGCGGCAAGTGTTACTCAAAAACCAATGGGTGAAGAGCTCTGTCAGCATCATTGTCCAATTGCACATGTTGCAGCAGAGTTTCCCCAGTTGTGTGAAGCAGAAACAGAAGCGCTTTCAAAGGTTCTCGGAACACATGTTCAGCGTTTAGCAACTATCGCCCACGGCGATGGTGTATGTACAACTTTTATCCCCAAAGCACAACCAACAAAAAACCAAAGTTCACCAACAAACACAAGCAAGGGAAAGGTCCGTGCATGACAACAGCACATCCAGAACTCGACGGCCTCGGCAACTACGAATACGGTTGGTCAGATAAGAGTGCGATTGGCGATAACGCTAAGCGTGGTCTCAATGAAGATGTAGTACGTGACATCTCATCCAAGAAATCTGAACCACAGTGGATGCTTGATCTTCGCCTCAAGGGACTTTCCTTGTTTGAGAAGAAGCCAATGCCTAATTGGGGTTCTGATCTTTCAGGAATCTTCTTTGACACCATTAAGTACTTTGTGCGCTCAACTGAAAAGCAGGCAACAACATGGGATGACCTGCCAGATGAGATCAAAAATACCTATGATCGTTTGGGTATCCCAGAGGCGGAAAAGCAACGCCTTGTGTCAGGTGTTGCGGCGCAGTACGAGTCTGAAGTTGTCTACCACTCGATCCGCGAAGATTTAGAAGCACAGGGAGTTATCTTCCTTGATACAGATAGCGCTTTAAAGCAGCACCCAGAGCTTTTCAAAGAGTACTTCGGAACCGTTATCCCAGTCGGAGATAACAAGTTTGCAGCGCTCAACACTGCTGTGTGGTCTGGTGGCTCATTTATCTATGTTCCAAAGGGTGTTCATGTAGATATTCCTTTGCAGGCGTATTTCCGTATCAACACTGAAAACATGGGTCAGTTTGAGCGCACTTTAATTATCGCTGATGAGGATTCATACATTCACTATGTTGAAGGTTGCACCGCACCAATTTACAAATCAGATTCATTGCACTCTGCAGTTGTTGAGATTATTGTTAAAAAGGGTGCACGTGTTCGTTACACCACAATTCAAAACTGGTCTAACAATGTGTACAACTTGGTAACAAAGCGTGCAACATGTGCTGAGGGTGCAACTATGGAATGGGTCGATGGAAACATCGGTTCTAAGGTAACTATGAAGTACCCAGCGATCTTCCTGATGGGACCTCATGCAAAGGGTGAGACATTGTCACTTGCTTTTGCGGGAGAAGGTCAACACCAGGATTCAGGAGCAAAGATGGTTCACGCCGCTCCATACACATCATCATCTGTAATCTCTAAATCTGTAGCACGTGGTGGAGGTCGTACCTCTTACCGAGGACTTGTACAGGTTCAAGAAGGTGCACACCATTCTGCAAGCACAGTTAAGTGTGATGCGCTTTTGGTTGACACAATTTCACGTTCTGATACATATCCATATGTTGATATTCGTGAAGATGATGTTTCTATGGGTCACGAAGCAACTGTTTCAAAGATCAGTGATGATCAGTTGTTCTATCTCATGTCGCGTGGCTTGAATGAGGATGAAGCAATGGCGATGATCGTTCGTGGATTTATCGAACCTATTGCTCGCGAACTTCCGATGGAGTATGCACTTGAACTCAACCGCCTTATTGAACTTCAGATGGAAGGTGCTGTCGGTTAATGTCAGTTTTAACTACTAATTACTTAACACCGACAGGTCGGGAAGAAGCCTGGCGTTTTACGCCACTTAAGCGACTTCGAGGGCTTCATGACGGTGCCGCGATTCAATCAGACCGCAACTCTTTGATCCTGAAGGCTGGCTTGCCTGCGGGAGTTGCATTTACTCGCGAGAATCTCGAACCTCTCTCTGAATCTGATGATGTAATCATTGAACGAGTTAGAGGCGCATCTGCATCAGTTGCACACCTGTCTATCGCTGCCAACACTGAGCTCTCAGAGCCGATCTTCTTGGGACGCTCAGCTGGTGCGTTAGATACCGCTGAGTTCTCACGTGTTCGCATCTCACTCGGAACCCACGCGGTTGCAACTGTGATTATTGAAAATACAACAGATACGGTTTTGGCTGAGGATCTAGAGATATATCTAGCTCCGGGCTCAAATCTAAAGTTTGTGACTCTTCAAGAGTTTGAATCCAAATCTGTTTACACAGCTCGCCATCACGCGATAATTGATAAGGATGCAACCTTTAAGTCAATTACCGTAACCGTTGGTGGAGATGTTGTGCGAATTCTTCCAACAGTTGCCTTCAAAGCTCCAGGTGCATCTGCAGATCTTCTTGGCGTTTACTTTGCAACCGCTGGACAGTTCTTTGAGCACCGAAATCATGTTGATCATGCTGTTCCACATGCTAAATCAAATGTGAATTACAAAGGCGCGTTAGCTGGCCAAGACGCACACACAGTGTGGATCGGCGATGTATTGATTCGCGCTGCTGCTGAAGGAACTGATACCTACGAACTCAACCGCAATCTTTTACTCTCGGATGGTGCACGTGCTGACTCAGTGCCTAACCTAGAAATTGAAACTGGTGAAATTGTTGGGGCGGGACATGCAAGCACTACAGGCCGTTTTGATGATGAGCAGCTCTTTTACTTAATGTCACGTGGAGTCGCAATGGCTGATGCACGACGTTTAGTGGTTCGTGGTTTCTTCAATGAGATCGTCACTGAAATTGGTAATGAAGAGGTTCAAAACCGAATCATGGATCGCATCGATGATGAGCTAGAAAAGGCAGCGCGAAATGGCTGATCTCGCATTAGACCAAATCGCAGAAGGTAAGCCTGTGCGGATTGAAAAAGATGGCAAATCCATTTGTGTGGCACGTGTGGGGGATGAGGTATTTGCAGTTGCAGATACATGCACTCACTCAGATGCATCACTTTCCGAAGGCGATGTCACCGGATTCAAAATTGAATGCTGGCTACACGGAGCGGAGTTCGATCTTCGCACCGGACAAGCGCTGACCCTTCCAGCAAACATTCCACTTGAGACTTACGCAGTATCAATCGACGGAAACGCCGTCACGGTAGAGATTTAGTAACGAGAGAAGAGAGAAAACTATGAGCACACTAGAAATCCGTAACCTTCAGGTATCTGTTAACACAGATGATGGAATGATCGAGATTCTCAAGGGAGTAGATCTAACAATCAACTCAGGCGAAACTCACGCGATCATGGGCCCGAACGGGTCAGGTAAATCAACTCTTGCTTACTCAATCGCAGGACACCCTAAGTACACAATCACTGGTGGTTCGGTGAGTTTGGATGGGGTAGATGTTCTGGAGATGACAGTTGATGAGCGCGCAAAGGCGGGATTATTTCTTGCAATGCAGTATCCAGTAGAGGTACCGGGTGTTTCTGTATCTAACTTCCTTCGCACAGCAGCAACCGCACTACGCGGCGAAGCTCCGAAGCTTCGAACATGGGTGGGTGAAGTTAAGGATGCGATGGAAGCTCTTAACATGGACCCATCATTTGCAACTCGCAACGTCAATGAAGGTTTCTCTGGTGGAGAAAAGAAGCGCCATGAAATTATGCAGCTTGAACTTCTTAAGCCAAAGATGGCAATTCTCGATGAAACTGACTCAGGTCTCGATGTTGATGCACTTCGCATCGTTTCTGAAGGTGTGAACCGAGCAAAGGCTGCGAACAACCTAGGAGTAATTCTTATTACTCACTACACACGCATTTTGCGATACATCCAACCTGACTTTGTGCATGTATTTGCTAATGGTCGCGTTGTTGAACAAGGTGGACCAGAGCTTGCTGAAAAGTTAGAGGCAAATGGCTACGCAGATTATGTGAGCAAGTAAGTCAGCAATGTCTTTCAACGTCGCGAAGGTACGCAGAGATTTTCCAATCTTTGAACGTACTATTCGCGACGGAAAAAAACTTGTTTACTTAGATAGCGGAGCTACAAGCCAAAAGCCAATTTCAGTTATTGAAGCTGAAAGCAACTTCTATAAATTCAATAACGCAGCGGTACACCGCGGTGCCCACCAGCTAGCTGAAGAAGCGACCGATGCCTTTGAGGGTGCTCGTTTAAAGGTAGCTCAATTCTTAGGTGCACAGGAAGACCAGATTGTTTTCACAAAGAGTGCTACCGAATCCTTGAACCTCATTGCATACGCGATGGGAAATGCAGAGCCAGGATCTCGCTTTGCACTCACCTCTAGCAATCGCATTGTTGTAACCGAGATGGAGCATCACGCCAACCTCATTCCTTGGCAACAGCTAGCGGCACGAACAGGAGCATCGCTGTCATGGTTTGAGGTAACTCCTGAAGGGCGTTTGGATCTTTCCAATATTGACTCAGTTATTACAGAGGGAACAAAGGTTGTTGCTCTAACCCATCAATCAAATGTATTGGGAACAATCAACCCGCTTGAAGCAATTGTTAAGCGGGCGCACGAGGTTGGGGCGGTTGTTGTTCTTGATGCATGTCAATCAGTTCCACATATGCCCATTGATGTAACCACTCTTGGCGTTGATTTTCTGGCCTTCTCCGGTCATAAAGCTGTTGGACCTACAGGCGTTGGTATTTTGTGGAGCAATCTTCTCAATGAACTTCCACCATTTCTTTATGGTGGTTCAATGATTGAAACGGTAACAATGACATCGGCAACGTGGGCTCCGGCACCACGAAAGTTTGAAGCGGGTGTACCCAATATGGCACAAGCGGTAGGCCTTGGCGCTGCCATCGACTACTTAACAAGTATCGGTATGGATGCCATATTTCAACATGAAGTTGAGTTAACTGATTACTTAATCAACGGATTGTTAGAAATACCAGAGCTTTCAATCGTAGGTCCCAACAACACCGATTCTCGCGGCGGATCTGTCTCATTTACCGTGGGGGAGATTCATCCCCATGATCTTGGACAGTTCTTAGATAGTCAGGGCGTTGCGGTTCGAACGGGACATCACTGCGCATGGCCCTTAACGAGAAAACTTGGAGTACCTGCAACAACTCGTGCTTCGCTCTACTTGTATAACGATGAATCAGATTGTGATGCACTTTTTGCAGCGATCATCGGTGCTCAGAAATACTTCGCATGATGGAGCTAGATAGCCTTTATCAAGAGGTGATCCTGGATCACTACAAGCACCCGCTCAATAAGGGTTTATCAGATTCCTATCAAGCACAGGTGCATCACGTTAATCCAAGTTGTGGTGATGAGATCACCTTGAATATCTCCGCGAAGGATGGGGTTATCAGCTCAATCACATGGGATGGAGTTGGATGCTCTATTTCACAGGCAAGCGTCTCTATCGCCAGCGATTTATTGGTTAACAAAAGAATTGAAGAGGCGGAAGCAATTCTTCAAGAGTTCACTGAACTTATGCAGAGCAAAGGTACAAAAGAGGGAAATCCAGATGTGCTTGAAGATGCGGTGGCATTGGCAGGCGTCTCAAAGTTCCCAGCACGCATCAAATGCGCCTTATTGGGGTGGATGGCATTTAAGGATGCAGCGGTTAGAATTACGACTACAAATAGGGGAGAGTAACAATGGCTACAAGCGTTGATGATGTTACAGAGGCGATGAAGGATGTTGTTGATCCAGAACTTGGTATCAACGTTGTAGATCTTGGCCTGATTTACGATGTTATGGTTGATGAAGCCAATATCGCTATCCTCAATATGACATTGACCTCCGCGGCCTGCCCCCTACAAGATGTCATCGAAGATCAAACTCGCGCAGCCCTTGCTGGAATGACAACTGATGTAAAAATTAACTGGGTATGGATGCCGCCTTGGGGCCCAGACAAGATCACCGATGATGGAAGAGATCAGCTGCGCGCTCTCGGCTTTACCGTTTAATTATGTCAATGCATGCAGCGTGGATGACCCACCGCTCGATGACCGCAGATCCTTCAGTGAAGGAACAAAAACTAAAGCCAGGAACTGTTAAGAGAATCTTTTCCTTTGCACGTCCTTACCGAACAAACATTTTCATTTATCTGGCCACAGTTGTAGTCGATGCGGGATTAATTGTCGCAACCCCGCTACTTCTCAAGCGATTGATCGATGATGGAGTGATTCCTAAGGATCCATCAGTTGTTACAAGTTTGGCCATTCTTGTTGGATTGTTAGCGATTGCAGATGCAGGAATCAACATGTTGGGACGTTACTTTTCCTCCCGCATCGGTGAAGGTTTGATTTACGATCTGCGCTCACTTGTTTTTGCTCATGTACAGAAGCAGTCGATCGCCTTCTTTACGCGCACGCAAACTGGTGCTCTGATATCAAGAATCAACTCAGATGTAATAGGAGCACAGCAGGCGTTTACAGCAACTTTGTCAGGTGTAGTCAGCAATGTGGTTAGTTTGTTCTTGGTTACGATCACAATGTTGTTTCTCTCCTGGCAGATAACAATCTTTTCGCTCTTGCTGCTTCCTGTTTTTCTGATTCCCACGAAATGGGTAGGTCAAAGGTTGCAATCACTGACCCGCGAGTCATTTGGCGTCAATGCCGAAATGTCTAGCACGATGACAGAGCGGTTCAACGTTTCAGGTGCAATGCTGGTAGCGCTATACGGAGAGCCAGATCGCGAACGTGAGTACTTCAGAAGCCGCGCACGTCGTGTCGCAGATATCGGAATCAAGATGGCGATGCTCAATCGTCTCTTTTTTATTGCGCTGACCAGTGTTGCCGCAATTGCAACCGCATTTGCTTATGGAATTGGCGGACACCTCGCAATTAAAGGCGGGGTTACCGTAGGAACTCTTTTAGCGATTACCGCTTTATTAGCCCGCCTTTATGGACCACTAACTGCGCTTTCAAATGTCCGTATTGATGTGATGACATCACTTGTCTCATTTGAGAGAGTTTTTGAAGTTTTGGATTTAGAGCCAATGGTTAAGAGTCGAGAGAACGCTGTTGTTTTGAAAACAACTGAGCCTCGAATTGAATTTAAGAATGTTAACTTCTCATATCCTCGCGCCGAGGAGATCTCACTCGCATCATTGGAGTCAGCGGCAAAGGCTGAAACTGTTCAAAGTGGACAGGTATTACGTGACCTTTCATTTGTTGCAGCCCCAGGCACAATGACCGCATTAGTAGGTCCATCCGGAGCTGGCAAGACAACTATTAGTGCCTTATTGCCACGCCTTTACGATGTTACAGAAGGATCAATTTCTATTGATGGCCATGACATCAGAGATCTGACCTTAGAGTCATTGCGTGATTCGATTGGTGTCGTAATGCAGGATGCACACCTTTTCCATGAATCTATCGCTGAAAATCTTCGCTATGCAAAACAAGATGCAACTGAAGAAGAGATGATGCATGCATGTAAATCGGCTCAAATTTGGAATCTGATTGATTCGCTCCCAAATGGGTTAGAGACGATGGTGGGAGAGCGCGGTCACCGCTTGTCTGGTGGCGAAAAACAACGTCTTGCAATTGCGCGTCTACTTCTAAAGTCACCAGCCTTAGTTATTTTGGATGAGGCAACCGCGCATCTAGATTCTGAGAATGAGCAGTTGGTTCATGCTGCGCTGCAAACAGCGTTGAAGGGCCGCACAAGTATTGTGATCGCACACCGATTAAGCACCGTTAGAGATGCAGATCAGATCCTGGTACTTGAAAAGGGTGTGATAGTCGAGCGCGGCACTCATGATGAGTTAGTGGTTAAGGGTGGTCTGTATTCAGAGTTGTATAACCGTCAGGATTTAACGGGTTCTCCTAATTAAGAAACGTCCATAGATTACTAATCCACCAAAGATGAGCCACTGCAGCGCGTACGCCATATGTGGTCCATCGCTTAAAGATGGCAATTGAGCCGGTGAATCCGGAGTCAGAGATGGTTCAGAGCCGCTCAGTAGATCAAGGTAGAAACTCTCGGTATCTAATTGAGATTGTGCGTTGAGTTCGGATACTAAATCTTCACCCGAGCCAGGTAATGCAAAAAAAGAGCCACGAGGAAGAGAAGAGTCCAATCTAAATCTTCCGGTGATACTTACTTCACCTTGGGGGACGCTGCTTACCTTGGGCGGTGTTGTAGCTGTTGCTCCCGCCTGTACCCACCCGCGATCTACCCAAAAGCTTTGCCCCGTAGAAGTTGTAAAGAGTGTCAGAACTTCGTATCCGTACTTTCCCTCCGAGTATCGATTTCGCAGCAGTATCTGACGGGATTGATCAAATTGACCAGATGTGTTGATGCTTTGCCATTCATTGTTGGTTAAATTTGAATCTATTGAACTCAATTCAATTGCTTCACGGGCGATTCGTTCTTCAATGATTGTGTTGCGAGCGTGGCGATCTACACCGCGTTGGTACTGCCATTGTGAAGCCCAGACACATAAAAGGATAAGTGCCAGCGCTACTAAAGATTTGAAAATTGACCAGGGCTCTTTGCCCTTCTTCGGAGAAGACATAAATCAGTCGAGCGCTAGTGGCTTATCTTCTACGATGTCACTTCCACGAGAAACAGTTTCGCGACCTGCATTAGCGATCACCACGGCAAAGTAAGGAAGCGTTACCGCACCAGCTAATGCAAACCAACGGTATGGACTTGGAAGAATTACAGTCAGAATAAAGCAGGCGGTACGAATCATCATCGATATGAAGTAACGCTTTTGACGGCCAGCTTGATCACGAGTCAGCGCATTTTGCGCGCTTGTGATGTCGAAAATCTTCTTTTCTTTGGCCATGGAGCAAGAGTAACGCTCGGCGCGCACCTTCGCTTCTTTTGATTACTCCAAGGTAGCCAGTAGGTTTCAGGCATGAGTTCAATCGCGCTTGTCACCGGCGGAAACCGTGGAATTGGTTTAGCAATAGCCCGATCTTTAGAACAAGCCGGTCATGTTGTAGTTGTTACCTACCGAACTGGCCAGGCACCTGCCGGCTTTAAATCGGTACAGATGGATGTGACAGATACTGAGAGCGTTGATGCTGGTTTTGCAGCTATTGAAGCGCAGTGGGGGATTCCTGAGATCGTTGTAGCAAATGCTGGAATCACTAAAGATGGCTTAGTAATGCGGATGAGCGATGAGGATTTTGAATCAGTCATTGATGCCAATCTCACCGGTGCATTTCGCGTTGCGCGAAGAGCAACTAAAGGATTACTCAAACTCAAGCGAGGACGATTGATATTTGTTGGATCCGTTGTTGGGGCTCTCGGGTCTGCAGGTCAGGTGAATTATGCTTCTTCGAAATCTGGCCTCGTCGGAATGGCCCGCTCCTTTGCTCGGGAACTCGGAAGTCGAGGAATCACCGCTAATGTCATTGCACCTGGATTTGTAGAAACAGATATGACTGCGACCTTAGATGAAAAGCGCCGCACAGAGATCGCTGGATCGGTTCCACTTGGTCGCTTTAGTACTACTGAAGAGATCGCAGATGTCGTAACCTTTATTGCATCACCACAAGCAAGTTACATCTCGGGCGCATTAATTCCGGTAGATGGCGGATTAGGAATGGGACATTAAATGGGAATTCTCGAAGGCAAAAAGATCCTGGTAACAGGCGTACTCACCGAAGCCTCTATCGCATTTCATATTGCTCGCCTTGCGCAAGAGCAAGGTGCCGATGTCATCTTGACCGGGTTTGGCCGTGCATTGTCATTAACAACCCGCATCGCTGGACGTTTACCAAACCCCTGTCCTGTGATTGAACTAGATGTTACAAGTGATGCCGATTTAGCGGCCCTTGAATCTCGTGTTCGCGAACACTTCCCGCAGGGCCTCGACGGTGTTGTGCACTCAATTGGTTTTGCTCCCGAAGCAGCGCTGGGTGGAAACTTTCTTAACACTCAGTGGCAGGATGTTGCCACTGCGGTTCAAGTCTCCGCCTTCTCACTCAAATCCTTAACGATGGCAGCACGTCCATTATTCAATGGTGGTGGATCTGTTGTCGGATTGGATTTTGATGGACAGGTCGCCTGGCCAAAGTATGACTGGATGGGTGTGGCAAAGGCTGCACTTGAAGCGACATCAAGATACCTAGCCCGCGATCTCGGAGCGGAAAATATTCGTATCAACTTAGTTGCAGCAGGTCCTATTAAAACTATCGCGGCAAAATCAATCCCTGATTTTGAGCGGTTTGAGCATTTATGGGATGAACGCTCTCCACTGGATTGGGATGTCAATGATCCAGTTCCGGCGGCGCAAGCAGCTGTTGCCCTGCTATCGGATTGGTTCCCAAAGACCACCGCTGAGATCATTCATGTTGATGGTGGCTTTCACGCTATGGGCGGTTAGCCCTTTACGCTCAATTTCGCCTTTTGACCCCTGTACGGGTAACCTTTGCTCCAGACCAGTGGCGTAACAACCACTGCAAGAGGAGTTACCGCTCCCACCTTCATCGCCACTAGTGCGGGCTGGTTTGTCGGATAAGAGATGTATTTCTCTTGCCCTTGCGGTTTTCTTTTGCAGCGCTGTTACACCAAAGCGTTAACGAACCGAAGGAGCTCAAAGTCAGCACTGAACCTCGCATCAATGATCGAATTCGCACACCCCAAATTCGTTTGATCGGTTATACCGGTGAACAAGTTGGAGTTGTCGATATCGATACAGCGTTAAAGATGGCAGATGAAGTTGGTCTCGACCTAGTTGAGATCGCGCCTGAAGCTAATCCACCTGTTTGCAAAATCATGGACTTCGGAAAGTACAAGTACGAAGTTGCACAGAAGGCACGGGAAGCGCGACAAAACCAGACCCACATTGTGGTGAAGGAGGTGCGTTTAACCCCGAAGATCGAAAATCATGATTACGAAACAAAGCGTAGTCAGGTTGAGAAGTTTCTTAAGGGTGGCGACAAGGTCAAGGTGACAATGAAGTTCCGCGGTCGCGAACAAACGCGTCCTGAGTTGGGTTACAAGATGTTGCAACGTCTTGCAGAAGATATTGCAGCGGTTGGTTTTGTTGAGTTCGCTCCTAAGCAAGAGGGACGAAACATGACCATGGTTCTTGGGCCAACTAAGAAGAAGACAGAAGCAGTTGCAGAAGCAAAGGCAGCGCGCAAGGCGAAAGCCGCAGCTGCAGAGACAACGGAGTAAGGGAGCATAACCATGCCAAAGATGAAAACACATAGCGGTGCGAAGAAGACCTTCCGCATCACAGGTTCTGGAAAGGTTATGCACGAGCGCGCTGGAAAGCGCCACTTGCTCGAGCACAAATCTTCACGAGTAACACGTCGTCTATCGACAGAGTCAGCTGCAAAGCCAACTGTCGCAGTAACCGCCAAGCGCATGCTTGGTTTGAAGTAAGGAGCGGGTTAAATGAGAGTAAAGCGCGGAGTACACGCAGCGAAGAAGCGTCGCACAACTCTTGAGCGTGCCAGCGGATATCGCGGACAACGCTCACGTCTTTTCACAAAGGCGAAAGAGCAAGTTACGCACTCAATGGTTTATGCATTCAACGACCGTAAAGATAAGAAGGGCGATTTCCGTCGCCTTTGGATCCAACGCATTAACGCTGGTTGCCGCGAACATGGTCTTACATACAACCGCTTCATCCAGGGCCTAAAGGCTTCAGGTGTTGAGGTAGATCGTCGTGTTCTTTCAGATATGGCGACAAATGATCCAGCAACATTCAAGACCCTTGTTGATGTAGCTCGCAAGAGCCTTGCATCACTCTAAGTTCCAATAATGATTGAGAGCCTTAACTCGCCGCATATCGCGCGAGTTAAGGCTCTTATTGGTTCTAAGGGTGTTAAAGAGAGAAAAAATGCAGGCCAGTTTGTTGCAGAAGGTTTGCAATGTGCACGAGAAGCGTTAGTTGCAAAGAGTGGCCCAAGAATTGAAACTCTCTACTTAACTGTAAATGGACGAAGTAAAGTCGAAGAGATCGCAGAGCTAACGCAATTCAACACCGTTGATGTCAGCGATGAAGTAATGAAGCAGATGTCGGAAACGATCACACCGCAAGGCATTGTCGCGATCTGCACAATTCCACAGATGCAGTTAGAGTCAATTTCACTCGATGGATCTCGGAGATTCATTTATCTATCCGAGGTACAAGATCCTGGAAATGCAGGAACAATTCTGCGTTCGGCAGATGCTTTTGGAATGGATGCTGTAATTACATCTCCTGGAAGTGTTGATATGTACTCACCTAAGGTGGTTCGCAGTACCGCCGGGTCCTTGTGGCATATTCCAGTATTTCAATCGATAGCAATAGAAGAGCTAATCAAAAGAGGGGTTCGCGGATTCTCGCTGGGAGCAACTGGTAGCAAGAGTTTGAAGGATTACACATCTGCAGGTGACACCGTTGCGATCTTCGGCAATGAATCAAGGGGATTAACAACAAGTAACAATCTCAGCGGTATCGAGACGGTAAATATCCCTATGCCGGGCAATGCAGAAAGCCTCAATTTGTCCGCTGCAGCCTCGATTGTTATGTATCACCTATCAAATATGCCGCGTTAGCAAAGCGGTTCCCGATAGAGTTCTCCCTATGCGCGTTGAGGAGATTTCATCCTGGGTTGAAGATGCCCGAAAGGCTTTCGCCTCCGCCACCGATTTAGATTCACTCAAAGTTGCTCGATTAGCCCATGCAGGAGACAAATCTCCTATAGCTCTTGCCTCACGTGGGCTGGGTGCACTTTCTCCTGAAGATAAAGCCTCATTCGGAAAGGTGATTGGAGAGGCGAAAGCATCTATCGCCCAAGCTCTCGCTGAAGCAACCGCTGCACTGGAAGCAGAGCGTGATCGCAAGGTTTTGCTTGAAGAGGTTGTAGATATCACCTTGCCCGTCAATCGTTCTCATCGCGGTGGCCTTCATCCAATTTCAATTATCAAAAATGAGGTCTCTGATTTCTTTATCGAACAAGGTTTTGCAGTAGAAGAAGGACCTGAACTTGAATCTGGCTGGCTTAACTTTGATGCTCTCAATATTCCCGCCGATCATCCTGCACGAACAATGCAGGATACATTTTTCATCGAGCCAGTTGAATCTGGAATGGTATTACGTCCCCACACATCACCTGTTCAAATTCGCACGATGCTTACACAGCAACCTCCGATTTACGTTGTTTGCCCAGGACGTACCTTCCGCGCAGATGAGCTAGATGCAACGCATAGTCCTGTGTTCCACCAAGTTGAGGGTCTTGTCATTGATAAGGGAATCACAATGGCACACCTCAAGGGAACCCTTGATAACTTTGCTCGTCACATGTTTGGCCCAGATGTAACGACACGTCTTCGTCCATCCTTCTTCCCTTTCACCGAGCCAAGTGCCGAGGTTGATATTTACTTCAACAACCGTTGGATCGAATGGGGCGGTTGCGGAATGGTCAATCCAAAGGTTCTAGCAACATGCGGAATCGATACAGATCTTTACGGCGGTTTTGCATTTGGAATGGGTCTCGAACGCACGCTCATGGTTCGTCACGGAATTACAGATATGCATGACATCGTCGAAGGCGATCTACGTTTCACACGTCAGTTTGGAGTTGGCCTGTAATGCGCGCTCCTTTATCGTGGATCAAAGAGTTTGTAGATATCCCTGCTTCTGTGACAGCTGAACAAATCTCTGATGGACTCATTCGGGTTGGTTTTGAGGTTGAAGAGATCATTGAGCAGGGCGCTGATTTAACTGGTCCTTTGAACTTTGCCAAGGTTCTGTCCATTGAAGAGATCACAGAGTATAAAAAGCCAATTCGCTATGTAGGCCTTGATTGTGGCGAAGGTGAAACTCGTTATGTAATTTGTGGAGCTACTAACTTTGCAGTGGGGGATTTAGTCGTTGCCGCCTTGCCAGGGGCCATCCTTCCCGGCGATTTCAAAATTGGTGCTCGTGAGACGTATGGCAAAACCTCGAACGGGATGATTTGTTCTGCGCGTGAACTTGGAATAAGTGATGAACACGAGGGCATTATGGTTTTCGCTGAAGACGAGGTCACCATTGGAGCAGATGCGATCGAAGCGTTGCAGATCAATGATGTGATCTTTGATGTGGCTGTTAATCCTGATCGTGGGTATGCGTTAAGCATTCGCGGAATTGCACGTGAAGTGGCGGGATCTCTTAATCTAAAGTTCACAGATCCAGTTGACGCATTGCGTACCTTGAAATTCGAAGAATCAGGTAAAGGCGTAACTGCAAAGATTGCAGATAAATCAACCGCTTCGGTTTTCTACCTTCGCACACTTTCAAAGTTTGATCCAAAAGCAACAACACCAATCTGGATGCGACGTCGTATTGAGAAAATGGGAATGCGCTCCATTTCATTGGTTGTAGACATCACCAACTACGTAATGCTCGAACTTGGACAACCATTACACGCCTTTGATGCAGCAAAGATCAAGGGAGGCTTAACCATCAAGCGCGCAGCTACCGTTCAAAAGTTTAAAACTTTGGATGGTGTAGAGCGCACCTTGGATCCCGATGATTTGATGGTCTGTGATGATGAGCAACCATTAGCTCTCGCTGGCACGATGGGCGGTCTCTCTTCAGAGATAACTGAGACCACAACAGATATTGCACTCGAGGCGGTTCGTTTCGATCCAACATGCGTTGCTAAGAACTCACGCCGACACAAGCTTTCATCTGAAGCATCTCGTCGATTAGAGCGCAGCGTTGATCCATCGCTCGCGGAGTTTGCTTCAGCCCGTTTTGTTCAACTGCTAACGGCGCATAGCTCGGCGCAACATGTCGCAACGGTTGTAGATGGCGAACCTATTTTCGCCCCAACCGTCACTATTGATCCAGCGTATATCTCCAAGATTCTGGGCTTTGAAGTTCCAGCGGCAAAAGTCGCTGAACTGCTTCGCGTTATTGGCTGCGATGTTGATGAGAAGAGCTTCACCATCGATCCTCCATCATGGCGCTCAGATCTATTAACTCCAGCTGATTTCACTGAAGAAGTTGCTCGCATGATCGGTTATGACAAGATCCCTTCAGTTCTTCCTCCACGTCCATTACATGCGACTTTGACACCAACACAGAAGCGTCGTCGCGCCGTTGCAACAATGCTGGCAAGTCGAGGATTGGCAGAGGTTCAAACCTTCCCATTTACCAATCAAGCAACAATTGATTCAATGGGCTTTGTTGGTGAGCGAGCTTCAACATACAAGGTTGCAAACCCAATGTCTGAAGAGTTTCCATTGATGCGTGTACATCTAGTTCCAGGTTTGATTGAGGTCGCACAGCGAAATATCAGCCGAGGTGCAAAGGATTTTGCAATCTTTGAAATGGGCTCAATCTTCCGTAGTTCACAGAAGTTAGTTCCGGCGGTTTCACCAGATCTTTCAAAGCGGCCCGATCAAAAAATCATCGATGAAATCTTTTCATCTGTTCCAACCCAGGGGTATCACGTTGCTGGCTTGCTTGTTGGAAAGACTGAGAATGAAAATTGGCAGGGTAAGGCCCGTGCCTATAACTGGCAGGATGCGATCGCCTTCGCCCAAGATATTGTGCAGCTATGTAACCTCGAATGGAGCGTTGCTCGTTCCGATCTAGCCCCATGGCATCCTGGACGTTGCGCTGAATTGATCGTCAACGGTAAAGCGGTTGCACACGCCGGTGAACTTCACCCTCGCATCATCGCAGCGTATGGATTAGCAGAACGCTCCGTTGCATTTGCCGTTGCATTAAACGCACTTCCTGAGTCATCGTTAGTTCGTCCAACAACTGTCGGAACAATGCCAGCGGCGGTGCAAGATGTTGCATTGATTGTTGACGCAACTGTGAGCGCCGCTGATCTCCAGGCGGCTTTGCGTGAAGGTGCCGGCGAACTCCTTGAATCCATCACCCTTTTTGATCGTTACGACAAGATCGGCGATGGAAAGATCTCGTTGGCCTTCACCTTGGTCTTCCGTGCCTCTGATCGCACACTTACAGGCGAAGAGGTCTCAGCTATGCGTGAAGCAGCGACCTCACAGGCAGCGGCAAAGTTCGGAGCTGTTGTCCGTACCGCATAATTATGCATAAGATTGCATAATTATAGATTATCCCTTACCCTAGACCCATGAAAACAGCGGTCATTGGTGCAAGCGGCTATGCCGGCGGAGAGTTACTCAGACTTTTGGCGACGCATCCAGTCTTTGAGGTAGCAGTTGTAAGCGCACACTCAAATGCAGGGGAGCAGGTCACATCTGTACATCCGCAGCTGCAAAGTTATGCAGGACGTGAGTTCGTAACCGCAGATTCAATAGATTTCGCACAGATCGAAATGGTATTTCTCGCTCTGCCACATGGAGAGTCAGCTGCATTGATTTCGAAGTTGCCTTCACATTTAAAGATCGTAGATCTTGGCGCGGATTTCAGATTAGAAGATCCGTCTCAATGGGAAAAGTATTACGGTGGAAAGCACGCCGGGGCTTGGGTGTATGGATTACCAGAGCTTGCACCAGATCAACGCGAGGCGATAAAAAATCAGAACAAAGTGGCAAACCCAGGTTGTTATGCGACATCGATTTCACTTGGAATTGCGCCCGCGATCTCACTGATTGATAGCTCTGACATTGTCGTGGTTGCAGCTTCCGGCACAACTGGTGCTGGACGAAGTGCGAAGAACAATTTGATTGGTAGCGAGGTCATGGGTTCACTGAGCTCATATAAATTTGGTGGAGTCCACCAACACACACCAGAAATCGAACAAGCGCTATCGGCGGTTGCGAACAAGGAAACAAAGATCTCATTTACGCCGATCTTGGCCCCGATGCCACGTGGAATTCTTGCAACGATTACCGCAAAACTGACCTCTGCAATGACCACTGAGCAAGCACACCAGCTCTATTCAAAGCACTATGCCAATGAGTTCTTTGTTGATCTTTTGCCCGCAGGACAGATGCCCAAGACAAGTGCTGTCACCGGAAGCAATAAGGTACAAATTCAAGTCGCTGTCGATCAACACAGCGACCGTCTTGTTGTCTCAGTTGCTATCGATAACTTGGGCAAGGGTGCTGCTGGTCAAGCGATACAAAATGCGAATCTCATTTGCGGGCTTTCCGAGATAAGTGGTTTAGCACTTGATGGTATCGGTGCATGAAACTTCCTCAAGGCTTTAGATCTGCATCAATTGCCGCTGGGTTAAAGAGCACTGGCGCACTTGATTTAACAATCATCGAAAATCAGGGCCCAAACTTCACTGCGGCCGCTGTTTTTACAACAAATAAGGTTGTTGCAGCTCCAGTTACTTGGTCACGCCAAGTGGCAAAGGGCGGCATCGTTCGAGCAGTTGTCCTCAATAGCGGGGGAGCAAATGCTTGCACCGGTCCACAGGGATTTGCAGATACCCATAAGACCGCAGAACATGTGGGGCAATCGCTTAATGTTTCATCAGGTGAGGTAATTGTCTGTTCAACGGGTTTAATCGGCGAACTACTGCCAATGCCAAAGATTATTGCCGGAATTGAATCAGTTGTGCCGGCGCTCAGCAACGATGGTCTGCATACAAGTGCACAGGCGATTATGACAACTGATTCTGTTCCAAAGATTGCTACAGCAAAGTTTAACGGCGCAGAGTTTGCAGGAATAGCAAAGGGAGCTGGAATGTTGGCCCCCGCATTAGCAACCATGTTGTCCGTCGTGATGACTGATGCAGTTGTATCTGAGAATGTTCAAGAAATCTTTCAACGAGCAACAGATCGAACCTATAACCGCATAGATTCCGATGGTTGCACATCAACCAATGACACTGTCCTCTTAATGTCATCAGGAGCCAGCGGTATCGAAATATCAGATAGCGATCTTGAAGAAATGTTGATGCAGATTTGTGGATCACTTGCTGGACAGTTAATCGCAGATGCCGAAGGTTCAACCAAGACTGTCGCAATTAAGGTGCTTAACGCTGCTTCAGAAAGTGATGCGGTTGCAGTTGGCCGGGCCTGCGCTCGTAATAATCTCTTAAAGGCAGCGATCTTCGGTGGCGATCCAAACTGGGGCAGAGTTCTTGCAGCTGTTGGAACCGCCGATGCGCAGATGGATCCGTTAACTATTGATATCAAACTCAACGGAGTTCAAGTGTGTACAAATAGCGCACCAGATGGTGATAAAACAATGGTGATTTTTAAAGCTCGTTTAGTTGAGATCGAGATCGATCTGAAGGTTGGAACTTCGACCGCAACGATCATGACAAATGACCTTACCCATGATTATGTTCATGAGAATTCGGCGTACTCAACATGATCGTCGTTAAGTTCGGTGGCCATGCCATGAAGGATGAGAACGGAAATTTTGCAAAGGCCATCTCCGCTGCCCTAGCAACGGGTGAAAGGGTTGTAGTTGTGCACGGTGGAGGACCACAAATTGATGCAGCCCTCAAATCTAAGCAGATTACAAGTGTTTGGATTGGTGGCTTCAGAGTCACTACGCAAGAGATTTTTGATGTTGTTGAAGAGGTCTTGGTCAATCAAGTTGGGCAAGAGGTTGCAGCAACTTTGAGTAAATCAGGAATATCAGCGAAAGCGATCTCAGCCCGTGCCTTACCAACGCTTATCGCAAAGCGCCGTACAACTTTGATTGATGGAACTTCGGCAGATCTTGGCTTCGTCGGGGAGGTTCAATCTGTAAACCCTGCGCAACTGTTGGAGCTCATCGGACAAGGTTATGTTCCAGTTGTTGCCCCAGTTTCATCAGATGAGGATTTGAAAACCGGTCTAAATGTGAACGCGGATTTTGCAGCCGCGTCCATTGCTGCAGCCCTTGAGGCATCTCAACTAATAGTGATGACCGATGTTGCTGGTATCTATCGAAACTGGCCGGACAAGACAACATTAATTGAATCAATTTCAGCCAGCGATCTAGAGCTGATCAAAGCAGGTTTTGCCGAAGGCATGGCCCCAAAGGTTCAAGCTGCTCTAGATGCATTGTCATATGGTGCTCGAGCGGTTCGCATCATTGATGGCACCGATCCTGATAGTTTTGCATTAGCACTTGCCGGTACAGGCGGAACCTTGGTGGTCGCATGACAAACAAAACATTTATTAACCGTTGGAAGAGTTCAGTTCAAAACAATTATGGATCACCTTCCATTGCCTTGGTCAAAGGAAAAGGCTTAGTCGTTACTGATGCTGATGGGAAACAATACTTAGACTTTCTTGGTGGTATCGCGACAAACATCCTGGGTCACGCACATCCTGCGATTGTAAAAGCAGTCACGAAGCAGGTTGCGACACTCACGCATGTAAGCAATTTTTACGCTCATCCAAATGCGGTTGAACTAGCTGAAAAGTTAGCAGCAATGACGGGGAACAAGAGTGCAAAGGTTTTCCTGTGTCAGTCCGGAGCAGAAGCAAATGAAGCAGCGCTAAAACTTTCTCGACGTACAGGCAGGATACGAATTGTTGCCGCACAAGGTGCTTTCCACGGCCGCACAATGGGCGCGTTATCCCTCACTGGGCAACCTTCAAAGCGGGAGCCATTCTTGCCACTTGTAAAAGGTGTAAAGCATGTTCCTTATGGCGATATAGAAGCGATGCGCAAAGCGATTACACGGAAAACAGCTATGGTAATTATTGAACCGATTATGGGAGAAGCGGGGGTAATAGTTCCTCCTGCAGATTACCTTCAAGAACTGCGCGCCATTTGTGATGCAAAAGGCGCATTGCTTGTGATCGATGCGGTTCAAACCGGAATGGGACGTACCGGTGATTGGTTTGGGTATGAGTATTCGGGGATCACGCCAGATGTAATCACTCTTGCTAAGGGTCTTGGTGGCGGATTGCCACTCGGTGCCATGATCGCTTTAGGAAAAGCTGCAGATCTATTTCAACCAGGGGATCATGGTTCAACATTTGGCGGCAACCCAGTAACGACAGCTGCTGCACTTGCCGCGATCAAATATATTGAAATACAAAAAATCTTGCAAAAAGTGGAAAAGCAAGGTGCTTATCTAATGCAGGAGCTTGCTGTGATTCCCGGGGTTGCTGAAGTTCGAGGAGCTGGTTTGTTATTGGGAATTGAACTTGAAACCATGAAGGCAGCAGATATTGCAAAGGCCTTACAAGATCAGGGGGTGCTTGTGAACGCTGCTAATCCAACAACAATTCGATTAGCGCCTGCTCTTGTAGTCACCGATGCCCAGATCAAGAAATTCGTCGCAATTTTCAAGAAGGTGATGAGCGATGCCAAGTAATGCGCAATCAGTGTCTGCTCGCAGGGTAAAGGCAATTTCATTGATTCAATCAGGATTGGTCCATTCTCAATCAGATTTGGTGATCTTGTTGAAAAAAGCTGGATACAAAGTCACTCAGGCGACTGCAAGTCGAGATCTGGAAGAGATTGGTGCGGTCCGTGCCCGCAATAAAGATGGAGAGAGCACGTATCAAATTCGTGAAAGTTCAGATAATGCGATTGCGCGAAGCACCCCACTGCCTTCAAAGTTGATTTTGTCAGTTGACCACAGTGCAAATTTGGCTGTTATTCATACTCCACCTGGAGCGGCACAGTTTTTGGCGAGCTCTTTGGATCACGCTGGATTGACCGGTGTGATCGGAACAATCGCGGGGGACGACACGATTATCTTGGTATCGAAGAAAGCCACTGGTGGAGCACATTTAGCGAAAGAATTGCTGGCTTACGCACAAGGTGATGGAAAGAGGAAGTAATGGCTCTATGGGGCGGACGTTTTGCGCAAGGACCTGAGGAATCAGTCTTTGCCCTGTCCAGAAGTGTTCACTTTGATTGGCGACTGGCCCCTTACGATCTTCGCTCATCTATGGCGCACCTAGCAATATTGAAGAAAAGCGGACTTCTCGCTCCAGAGGATGCCGAAGCAATTGCAAAGGCCTTGAAAGAGCTTGCCACGGAGGTTATGACAGGCTCATTTAGAGCCATTGATTCTGATGAAGATGTTCATAGCGCGCTAGAACGAGGATTAACAGAAAAGCTCGGTGCAATTGGGGGAGCGCTTCGTGCCGGTCGTTCGCGCAACGACCAGGTCACTACAGATCTTCGTCTTTTCTCAATTGATCACATGCTTGAAATTGCAACCTTGCTCACTGCGCTTCAAACCGCGATCCTGGAAAAAGCTGGCGAGTATGTCAACGATCCAGCACCAGGGTTTACACATATTCAGCATGCTCAGCCTGTTTCATTTGGCCACGAGTTAGCAAAGCATGCACACGCTTTTGCTCGTGATCTTGATCGAATCAATGATTGGTTAACACGTACATCAGTTTCATCACTAGGTGCGGGCGCTTTGGCTGGTTCATCACTTCCGTTGGATCCTGAATTTACTTCGAAGAATCTTGGGTTTGAATCAACTTTTGCAAACAGTATCGATGCGGTGAGCGATCGCGATTATGTTGCTGAAGCGCTATTCATTTTTGCGATGATCGGAAACCATTTATCCCGCATTGGCGAGGAATGGACTCTGTGGTCATCTCAAGAGTTTGCTTGGGCAAAGGTTGCCGATGCCTATTCAACAGGTTCATCGATCATGCCGCAGAAAAAGAATCCAGATATGGCAGAGCTTGCTCGTGGAAAATCAGGTCGACTTGTTGGAAATCTGATGAGTGTTTTAACAATGCTTAAAGGACTTCCATTTGCTTACAACCGCGATCTTCAGGAGGACAAGGAACCTTTGTTTGACAGTATCGATACCTTGCTCCTGGTGTTGCCTGCAGTTACTGGAATGATTGCAACAACTGATTTTGATCGCGAAAAGATGGCGTTGGCAGCGCCTACAGGATTTTCACTTGCAACAGAGATTGCAGATTACCTTGCGAAAAAGCGTGTTCCATTTGCGCAAGCACATGAAGCTGCCGGCAAGTGCGTTGCACTATGCGAATCCACCGATCGCCAGTTGCATCAGTTAACAGATGCCGAGTTTCTCTCTGTTCACCCGCAACTGGATGGGGGAGTACGTGAAGTTCTAACGGTTCACGGAGCGCTGAGCTCCCGAACAACATCTGGTGGTACCGCACCGGCGTTAGTAACCCAACAGATAAAAGAAGCTTTAAATGAAAACACCAAAACCCTAAAGGAAATCGCCAGCAAGCAGAAGGCATTTTCAGAGATGATGAGCGCATGAACCTGATTGAAGATCTTCGCTGGCGTGGATTATTGGCGCAATCAACTGACGAGGCCGCTTTGCTCGAAGCGCTCAAAAAACCAACAACCTTGTATGTCGGTTTTGATCCAACAGCACCATCGCTACATGCTGGAAACCTTGTTGTACTGCTTGTTCTGCGTCGCTTTCAATTAGCGGGGCACAACCCCATCGCTCTCGTTGGTGGTGCAACTGGGTTAGTTGGTGATCCCAGCGGAAAAAATGAAGAACGCACACTGAATAGCACAGATATTGTCGAAGCATGGGTTAGCCGTATTCGTAAACAAGTTTCGGCGTTCCTTGATTTCGATGCACCAAAAAATCCAGCTCAGGTTGTAAATAATTTAGACTGGACTTCACCGCTCAGCGCTATCGAATTCCTGCGTGATATCGGTAAGCACTTCAGTGTTAATCAAATGCTCTCAAAGGATTCAGTATCAGCTCGTCTTGAAGGTGGTGGAATCTCTTACACCGAGTTCTCATACCAAGTTTTGCAATCATATGATTTCTTAGAGTTATTCCGACGCAATAACTGTACCTTGCAAGTAGGTGGATCAGATCAGTGGGGAAACATCGTCGCAGGTCTAGACCTTATTCGCCGTGTTGAACAGGGAAGTGGTCATGCCTTAACGGTTCCACTATTGATGAAAGCAGATGGAACAAAGTTTGGAAAGACCGCTGGTGGATCTGTATGGCTAGATCCAGAGATGACATCACCGTATGCATTCTTCCAATTCTGGTTGAACTCCGATGATAAAGATGTCATTAACTTTCTAAAGGTTTTCTCTTTTAAATCGCATGAAGAGATTATAGAACTTGAAAAATCTCATAATGAAAATCCAGGATTACGTGAAGCTCACCGTGCATTGGCACGCGAACTTACTTCACTTGTGCATTCAGAAGAGACAACACAACGTGTAGAAGCTGCTGCACGTGCATTGTTTGGACAAGGGGAGCTTTCTGAATTAGATGAAGCAACACTTTCATCGGCACTTGCTGAACTGCCACGAACAACCATTTCTGCACAAGAAGAGATCCCAACCTGGGTAGATCTCCTATCAGCAACAGGGGTTGTTGACTCGAAATCAGCGGCGCGACGCATCGTTAAAGAGGGTGGCGCATATCTCAATAATGAGAAGATTTCGGGTGAGGATTTCAGACCCTCAAAATCCGACTTTTTATGCGGGAAATATGCGGTTTTGCGAAAAGGTAAGCGAGATCTCGCTGCCGTCGAATTAGCCCAATAGCTCCAAAAGGCCTCTAAAACGCTAGCGGGCGTAGATAATTCGCGATTTAGATGGATTTATGACATTGGTCGACACCCGGCTATGCCGATTTGACCGCCCCATCCCGTCTATGTATAGTTACGCTCCTTGCTGGGAACGGACGATTTAGGCCGGACAGTAGGCACAGAAGCTCAAGAAATTGAGCTTCAGCCAGATCTAGTACCTCATTTAGGCCAGTTTGACCGCGCCTGCATGCATGCACTAAGTTTGGCGATCTGCCCTGAAAATCAGGAGAAATTCTGAGAAGCAGTGCGCATCCGTACCTTGAGAACTCAACAGCGTGCCATAAGTCAATGCCAATAGTGGCTTATTTAGTCATGCTTTCAATAGCGAAAAATCATTGCTCTGCAATGCTTTTGGTTAAATAATAACCACGGCAAATATATAAATACCTCAATGAGGTATAGCCATAAAAAGCTATACCCGTTGATTTCCTTTGGTATATAAATGACAAATTAAACGACAGTTTGTTTGTCTGATCGCCAAGATGAAAAC